>Ga0206677_10000186_pt1 | contig 56360 bp, 41 predicted proteins | sample M130m12015metaG_FD_155475 | JGI IMG/M metagenome (GOLD analysis project Ga0206677, IMG submission 155475) | Ammonia-oxidizing marine archaeal communities from Monterey Bay, California, United States - M1 30m 12015 | ecosystem: Environmental > Aquatic > Marine > Intertidal zone | place: USA... | reverse complement strand
TATCAGATATGTAGGGCCTAAAGGAGGTCCAGGAATGCCCGAAATGTTAAAGCCAACTTCCTTAATCATGGGTGCAGGTTTAGGAAAATCAGTAGCTTTAATAACAGATGGTCGTTTTTCAGGAGGAACCCATGGTTTTGTGGTAGGTCATATTACACCAGAAGCACAATCTGGAGGAACAATTGCCCTCATAAAAACGGGAGATATAATTAGAATTAGTGCTGAAGATAACTCTATAAATGTATTAATTCCTGAAGAGGAAATCATTGCAAGAAGAGAAAATTGGATTGCACCTGAATTAAAGCATAAAAAAGGGATTTTATACAAGTATGCAAAAACAGTAGCCTCAGCATCCAAAGGATGTGTTACAGATTTATAAAAAAGATGATCAGTTCTATTTCAGTAGAAATCTAAAACAACATAATCATATGGGAGCAGACACCATAAAAGACAATAAAATATCAACAAAAGCTACAGAAAAAATTTCAGGTAGTGAGGCAATCGTGAGATGCTTGATAGAGGAAGGGGTAAAAATAATTTATGGATATCCAGGAGGAGCTATCATGCCAGTGTATGACGAATTATATAAATATCAAGATAAAATCCATCACGTGTTAACACGTCATGAACAAGGTGCAACTCATTCTGCACAGGGATTTGCAAGAATTTCAGGAAAGGTAGGAGTTGCCATTGCAACTTCTGGTCCTGGAGCAACCAACTTGATTACAGGAATTGCTGATGCGCAAATAGATTCGACACCTATGGTATGTATTACCGGTCAGGTTCCCTCTCATTTATTAGGGAGTGATGCATTTCAAGAAACAGATATTGTGGGGATTTCAACCCCTGTTACAAAATGGAACTGTCAAGTTACAAAAGCGGCTGATATTCCAGCAGCTTTAGCCAAAGCTTTTTATATTGCAAAAAGCGGTAGACCCGGACCCGTTTTAGTAGACATCACGAAAGACGCTCAGTTTGATGAGTTTGATTTTTCTTACGAAAAATGTACCAAAGTAAGGAGTTATAATCCTGTACCAAAAACAGCTGCTGCTTCTATTGAAGCTGCTGCAAAACTAATTAATGCTGCAAAAAAACCCTTTATTATTTGGGGGCAAGGGGTTATTTTAAGTGAAGCAGAGGAGCAATTAAAAGCACTTGTTGAAAAAGCAGGAATTCCCGCTGCTTGGACAATTTTAGGGGCTTCTGCAATGCCAACCTCACATCCATTAAATGTGGGTATGTTAGGGATGCATGGAAATTATGCGCCCAATGTACTAACCAATGAATGTGACATTTTAATTGCTATTGGAATGCGTTTTGATGATCGTGTAACAGGAAAGTTAGACGAATATGCAAGACAAGCAAAAGTGATCCATTTTGAAATAGATCCTGCAGAAATAGATAAAAACGTACAAACAGAGGTGGCTGTTTTGGGGGATGCAAAAGCAAGTTTAGAGGCAATTCTACCCTTAATAAACAGAAATACTCATACAGAATGGCACCAAAAATTCAAGGAGTTATATGCCATTGAGTATGAAAAAGTAATTAAGAACGATCTACATCCAACCAAAGAAGGGTTGACCATGGGTGAAGTTCTAAAAGAAATCAATATTCAAAGCAAAGGGAATGCTGCTATTGTAACAGATGTTGGACAACATCAAATGATTGCCTGCAGATATGCTGAGTTTAATAAAACAAAAAGTAATATTACTTCTGGTGGATTGGGCACTATGGGATTTGGTTTGCCAGCAGCAATTGGCGCCAAAATGGCCGCTCCAGAACGTGAAGTTATTTCTATTTCTGGTGATGGAGGTTATCAAATGACCATTCAAGAATTAGGGACCATTTTTCAGCAAAAAGCAGCTGTAAAAGTAGTGGTTCTTAATAATGATTTTTTAGGAATGGTTCGTCAATGGCAACAGTTATTTTTTGACAAAAGGTATGCTTCTACCGAAATGATAAATCCAAATTTTGTAGCAATTGCTGAAGGGTATTATATCAAGGCAAGAAAAGTTACCAAAAGAGAAGAGTTGGCAGAAGCTGTTGCAGAAATGATGGAAAGTAAAGAAGCATACTTCTTGGAGGTTTGTGTAGAAAAAGAAGGGAATGTATTTCCAATGGTTCCATCTGGAGCAAGTGTTTCAGAAATAAGATTAGAGTAGTTATGAATACAAAAACAAGATTATTCACAATATCTGTTTATACAGAAAACAATATTGGATTGTTAAATAGAATTTCAGCTATTTTTCAAAGAAGACATATCAACATTGAAAGTTTAAACATATCTCCATCAGAAATTGAGGGAGTGGCTAAATTTACGATTGTTGTGTATATGACAGAAGTCAATATAAAAAAGATTATCGGTCAGATAGAAAAACAGGTAGAGGTTATCAAAGCTTATTATCACAGCGAAGAAAACACCATTTATCAAATTTCAGGATTGTTTAAAATTAAGTCTGAATTATTATTTGAAGAACCTCAAATTCAAAATATCATCAAAGAAAGTAATGCAAGAATTGTGACGGTAAACACCGATTTTTTTGTTATTGAAAAATCTGGGAAAAAAGATGAAATTGTAAAATTACATCAACAATTAAGTGTCTTTGGAATTATGCAATACACACGCTCTGGTCGAGTGGCTATTACAAAAGATGAAATGAAAATATCAACATTATTAGAAACATACAACAATTAAATAAATAAAAATGTCAAATTATTTTAACACATTAACATTAAGAGAGAAATTAGAACAATTAGGGAAATGTCGTTTTATGGACGCTTCAGAATTTGAAGACGGAGTAACCGCATTAGAAGGGAAGAAAATTGTTATTGTAGGTTGTGGTGCACAGGGATTGAATCAAGGATTAAACATGAGAGATTCTGGTTTGGATATCTCTTATGCTTTGAGACAAGCAGCTATTGATCAAAATAGAGCTTCTTTTGTGAATGCTAGTTCAAACGGATTTACAGTTGGAACCTATGAAGAGTTAATACCTACTGCAGATGTTGTACTAAATTTAACACCAGATAAACAGCATACAAATGTGGTGAATACTGTAATGCCTTTGATGAAAAAAGGAGCAACATTGTCTTATTCTCACGGATTTAATATTGTTGAAGAAGGAACACAAATCCGTAAAGATTTAACGGTAATTATGGTGGCCCCTAAATGTCCTGGATCAGAAGTTCGTGAGGAGTACAAAAGAGGTTTTGGGGTACCAACATTAACGGCTGTTCACCCAGAAAATGACCCAGAAGGGAAAGGATGGGCCCAAGCAAAAGCGTATGCAGTTGCAACAGGAGGTCACAGAGCAGGAGTTTTAGAATCTTCGTTTGTGGCAGAGGTAAAATCAGATTTAATGGGAGAGCAAACTATTTTATGTGGTTTGTTACAAACAGGAGCTATTTTATCTTTTGACAAAATGGTAGCAGAAGGAATTGAACCAGGTTATGCCGCAAAGTTAATTCAATATGGGTGGGAAACAGTAACAGAAGCTCTAAAGCATGGTGGAATTACCAACATGATGGATCGATTATCCAATCCTGCCAAAATAAAAGCTTTTGAAATTTCTGAAGAATTAAAAGAGATCATGCGTCCATTATTTCAAAAACATATGGATGACATCATGACCGGACACTTCTCTAAAACCATGATGGAAGATTGGGCAAATGACGATAAAAACCTATTAACTTGGAGAGCTGCAACAGGAGAGACTGCTTTTGAGAAGCAACAAGTGACCACTCAAGAAATTCCTGAACAAGAGTATTTTGATCACGGGACTTTGTTAGTTGCTTTTGTAAGAGCAGGAGTAGAATTGGCTTTTGAAGCAATGACAGATTCGGGAATCATAGCAGCATCTGCTTATTATGAGTCTTTACATGAAACGCCATTGATTGCAAATACCATTGCTAGAATGAAATTGGCTGAGATGAATCGTGTAATTTCTGATACGGCAGAATATGGTTGTTACTTATTTGACCATGCTTGTAAGCCTTTGTTAACAGATTTTATGAAAACTGTTTCTACAGATCTTATTGGTCAAAAATATGCCGATACCAATGCCGTTGATAATCAAGAATTGATTCGTATCAACGCTATTATTAGAAATCATCCTGTTGAAATTGTAGGAGCAAAATTAAGAGCTTCTATGACAGCAATGAAAGTGATCAAATCCGCTTAATTGAAACAAAAGGGAAGAAATTTTAAAACCTATCCGCTTTAAAAAGTGGATAGGTTTTGTCATTTTAATATAAATTAATTCTCAAAAAACACTTATTTAAGGGTGTCAGAAAAGGAAAATTTCGAAATCCTTTTCGTGAATAAATAAAGATTTAACAGAATATATAACACTGTTTTAGGGTTATTTTTTGTTACTTTGAACTAAGAAAAACCAATAAACGAATTAATAAGACTCAGAGTTTTAGAGTTCTGATTTTAATATCAATTTATGAAAACACAATTTACAGAAATTCCAGAAGCCTATAAAATCACCTCGCTTTTACACCAAAAATCATATTTAGTAAATGGAGAATTAAAAGAATGGAAAGGTTCTTTTTCAGAGGTTTATTCTACAATTTCATCAACCGAAGAATTCGCTCCAACGCTATTAGGTACAGTTCCTAATTTAGGAGAAAATGAAGCCCTAGAAGCATTAGATTCCGCATACAAAGCGTATGACAAAGGTCAAGGATTATGGCCAACAATGAGAGTTGCAGACAGAATTGAGTGTATGGAAGAATTTGCAGAGCAAATGAAAACCAAACGAGATCAAATTGTAAAGTTGTTAATGTGGGAAATAGGAAAAACATTACCAGATTCAGAAAAAGAATTTGATAGGACTGTAGAATACATATACGATACCATTGAAGATTATAAACAAATGGATAGGGATTCTGCTAATTTCCAAAAAAATAGCGGAGTTCATGCACATATCAGACGAGGCCCTTTGGGGGTTGTTTTATGTTTAGGGCCTTATAATTATCCCTTAAATGAAACATTTGCATTGCTAATTCCAGCATTAATTATGGGAAATACGGCTGTATTTAAACCTGCAAAACATGGAGTTTTACTACTGTCACCATTGATGGAAGCTTTTCAGAATAGTTTTCCAGAAGGGGTTGTCAACGTGATTTATGGACGAGGTAGAGTATTGGCAACACCCATTATGAAAACCGGAAAAGTAGATGTTTTAGCCTTGATAGGAAACAGTGTTTCTGCCAACGCGATCCAAGCAAATCATCCTTTTAAAAATAGACTGCGTTTGGTACTAGGGTTAGAAGCCAAAAATCCAGCAATAGTTTTACCAGATGCAGATTTAGATTTAGCAATCGATGAGTGTTTAGCAGGAGCAACTTCTTTTAATGGACAGCGATGTACGGCTTTAAAAATCATATATGTTCACGAACAGATTGTCACTGAATTTAACAAACGATTTTCAGAAAAATTAGATGCCTTAAAATTTGGGAATCCATGGGATAACGGAGTTAAGTTAACCCCTTTACCAGAACCAGGAAAACCTGCATATATTCAGGAATTAATAGACGATGCCATTGGTAAAGGAGCAAAAATAATCAACCAAAAAGGAGGAGAAACTTCAGATAATTATATTTTTCCTGCAGTGTTGTATCCAGCTTCTAAAGATATGAGAGTCTTTCAAGAAGAACAATTTGGGCCTGTAACTCCAGTAGTCTCTTTTAAAAACATTCAAGAGCCATTAGATGATATGGCAGCCTCTAATTATGGTCAGCAGGTGAGTATTTTTGGGAGCGATGTAAAAACATTAGCTCCTTTAATAGACGCCTTGGTGAATCTAGTATGTAGAGTAAACTTAAATAGTGCTGCACAAAGAGGACCTGACGTTTATCCTTTTACAGGTAGAAAAGATTCTGCAGTAGCGACTTTAAGTGTGCATGATGCATTGCGATCTTTTTCTATAAGAACTTTTCTTGCGTCCAAAGATACGGCATACAATAATGCAATTTTAGAGGATCTTATGGACAAAAAAGCATCCAATTTTATTAGTACAGATTATCTGTTATAAATGCGAAAAATCGTATAAAGAAAAACCTCCATTAGGAGGTTTTTTTCTTTTAAGTAGGATTACTGAATAGGATTGAACTTTTTTTAAGCAACAACCTGAGCCTCTTTTATATCTTCATAAAATTTTGCAGTACATACTTGTGCATAGGGGAATAACCATAGATATCCAATTCCTAACGTAAGAATACACAGGAGTGCCAAACCAAAAATTCGAAGTAATAGACGAAAATATTTCCATTTGTGTCCATACATCATTTTTTTACTTTTATCAATTGCATCCATGGCTCCTATCGAATCATCATCGGCAATGATATAAAATGTCATAGAATAAGACAATGCCGCAATAATTCCAGGAATGATCAGTAAAAGAGTCCATAATAATGTAAATAAGACCGTTAATAAATAAGCTCCTAAAGAGGTTTTAAAATTAGTAAAGCCGTCAAATAGTTGTTCTATCCGAGCCTCTTGATTTCTTGAAATATTTATGGTAAACTTTGAAACCCCCAGTGATAAGGGTCCTGAAATTAATAAAAGGATTAAATCCACAAAAGGGTATGTTTCAGATGATAATTCAACAATACCGATGATCAAAGCATAAATTAAAAATGTGGCAATAGCAATGCCCCATTTGTCTTTAAGGGATTCACGTGCCATTTTCATTAGTACTAGATTCGTTGTATTCATAGTTTGTTTTTTTTTCTCACATGAGAGCTGTTAGTATGATTCCGTTTGATAAGGCGGTTTCTGGACTCCGCTATTATATTCTTATTAAGAACTTCTTTTTATTACCATCAGCAATTATTGTTTCTGTTTTGTCAGAGATTTATCGAAAGGTAGAAAAATTAATTAGATGAAATAAATCTTTATTAAAAGAATTTGTCTAAAGTACAAAAATATTTGGTTTGAAGTTTAGTTTGGTAAATCCTAAACAATTCGTATCTTTGCAGCGAAAATATTAGTAAACGAAAATGAAGGGGACCAAAAGTCCCCTCTTTTTATATTTTATTTTAAGATTTTAAAATGGATCAAACCAAAGTAACAGATTTAGTAAATGAAGCACTAGCTCTAAATGAATCTTTGTATTTAATTGATTTATCCATATCAGAAAGCAATAAAATAAAAGTTACCATAGACGGTGATAAAGGAGTTCCTTTGAGTGAGTGTATTCGGGTAAGTAGAAATGTAGAACACAACTTTGATAGAGAAGAAGAAGATTTTTCCTTAGAAGTTTCTACACCAGATATTTCGAATCCACTGAAGGTAAAAAGACAATATATTAAAAATCTAAACAGGATTCTAAAAGTAACAACTTCTGAGCAAGAAATGGAAGGAGTTTTAGTAGAAGCAGATGAAGATAAGATTGTTTTAAATTGGAAAGCTAGAGAGCCGAAACCAATAGGTAAAGGAAAAGTTACTGTCCAGAAAACAGCAACGATACTCTATAAAGATATTAAAGAAGCAAAAGTGAAGATTGTATTTTAAGTAAATATATAATGGAAAATATAGCATTAATTGATTCGTTTTCAGAATTTAAAGATAACAAGAGTATAGACAGGGTAACCCTTATGTCTATTTTAGAGGAAGTTTTTAGAGCTGCATTAAAGCGCAAGTTTGGCTCTGATGATAATTTCGATATCATTATAAATCCAGATAAAGGAGATTTAGAGATTTGGAGAAATCGCGTGGTCGTTGCAGATGGTTTTTCTGAAGATGATAATGAAGAGATTGAGTTAGCCGAGGCAAGATTGATTGAACCAGATTTTGAAATTGGGGAAGATGTCTCTGAAGAAGTTAAATTAATTGATTTGGGAAGAAGAGCAATTCTAGCGTTACGTCAGAACTTGATCTCTAAAATTTATGAGCATGATAGCACAAATATTTTCAAGCAATTTAAGGAATTAGAAGGAGAGCTTTACAGTGCTGAAGTTCATCATATTCGTCACAATGCAATAATTTTGCTAGATGATGATGGAAACGAGATTGTATTACCAAAAAGTGAGCAGATTCGTTCCGACTTTTTTAGAAAAGGAGATTCTGTAAGAGGAGTCATTAAAACAGTGGAACTAAGAGGAAATAAACCTGCAATCATATTGTCTAGAACTTCTCCTTTGTTTTTAAATAAATTATTTGAACAAGAGATTCCAGAAGTATTTGATGGTTTAATAACTGTTGAAGGAGTGGCAAGAATTCCAGGTGAAAAAGCAAAAGTAGCGGTAGATTCTTATGATGATAGAATAGATCCTGTTGGAGCGTGTGTAGGTGTAAAAGGTTCTAGAATTCACGGGATTGTTCGTGAATTAGGAAACGAAAATATAGACGTTATCAATTACACCAAAAATGAACAATTATTCATTTCTAGAGCATTAAGTCCTGCAAAAGTGACCTCCATGGAGATAGAGATGTTTGAGGAAGAAAAAAACGGTAAAAAAGGACGCGTTAGTGTTTTGTTAAAACCGGAAGAAGTTTCGAAAGCAATTGGTAGAGGTGGTGTGAATATTCGATTAGCTAGCGAGTTAACTGGGTATGAAATAGACGTTCAGAGAGAAGGATTAGAAGAGGAAGATGTTGAGTTAACCGAATTCATCGATGAAATTGAAGATTGGGTAATTACCGAATTCAAAAAGATTGGATTAGATACTGCAAGAAGTGTATTAGAAACAAGCGTTGCAGAGTTGGTCAAAAGAACAGATTTAGAAGAAGAAACAATTATGGATGTTCAGAGAATTTTGAAAGAAGAATTCGAGGACTAATATAGTATAGAAGTAAAGAAAAAAGCATATTTTTACAAGTATAAAGTTAAAAAAAATATATGTCTGAAGGCAAAATAAAGAGGCTTAATAAAGTTTTAAGAGAATTAAATATTTCTCTAGATAGAGCAGTCGAATATTTAGCGGATAAGGGTTACGAAATAGAATCGAGGCCTACCACTAAAATTTCGGGTGAAATCTACCAAGTTTTACTTGATGGCTTCGAAACAGATGCCAATAAAAAAGCAGCATCGAAAGAAGTTGGAGAAGAAAAACGTAAAGAGAAAGAAGCTATACGCATAGAACTTGAAGCTAAATTAGAGAAGAAAAGAGCGGAAGAAGTTAAAAAGGAAGAGGTTTTAAGAGCCAAAGCGGACAAGCTAGAATTAAAGACTGTTGGAAAAATTGATATTGACAATCAATCGAAAGTTCAGGCAAAAGTTCAGGAAGTAGCGCCATCGGTAGAAAAAGAAGCTACACCCCCTATCATTAAAAAAGAAGAAACTGAAACTAAGTCAGAAGATCAAACATCAGAGGCTCAAAAAGAGGTTTCTAAAATTGAAAAAGAAGTTTCTAAAGATGAAGATAAGCCTAAGGCTCCCAAAGAAGCTTTAGATACAGCATCAACCGAAGTTGAAGTTACTTCCGAAAATTCAGAAGCTATCAAAACTCAATACAAAAAGTTAGATGGTCCAAATTTTACAGGAAAGAAAATTGATTTAAAGCAATTTGAAAGACCTAAGAAAAAGAAACCTGAAGTAAAAAAAGATGCCAATACAGACGCAAAAAAGAAACGTAAACGTATTGTCAGTAAACCAGGAGCCCCAGGTTCTTCTAGCGGCAGACCGACCCAAGGAAATAAAAGAGCTGTATCAGGAAATAATAGACCAGGATTTAGAGGAGCTAGAGGAGGTCAAAGACCATCTCCTATTAAGAAAGAAGAGCCAACTGAAGCAGAAATTCAAAAACAGGTTAGAGAAACCCTCGAGAAATTACAAGGAAAATCTTCCAAAGGAAAAGGAGCGAAATATCGTAGAAATAAAAGAGAAGCTCATCGTGAGCAATCTGATGCAGAATTGGAAGCGCAAGCTCTGGACAGTAAAATATTAAAAGTAACTGAATTTGTCACGGTAAGTGAAGTTGCTACGATGATGGATGTTCCTGTTACCGATATTATTTCATCTTGTATGATGTTAGGAATGATGGTAACCATGAATCAACGTTTGGATGCAGAGACACTAGTAATTGTTGCCGAAGAATTCAATCATAAAGTAGAGTTTATTGGTGCTGAAGTAGAAGAATCTATTGAAGAAGTCATCGATAATCCCGAAGATTTAGTTAGTCGTGCTCCAATTATTACGGTTATGGGACATGTAGATCACGGAAAAACATCATTGTTAGATTACATAAGAAATGCCAACGTAATTGATGGAGAAAGTGGTGGAATAACACAGCATATTGGTGCTTATTCTGTAAATGTGGGTGATCAAAAAATTGCATTTTTAGATACTCCTGGTCACGAAGCCTTTACTGCCATGCGTGCACGTGGAGCTCAAGTTACAGATTTAGTAATCATTGTGGTTGCAGCAGATGATGATGTAATGCCACAAACAAAAGAGGCAATTTCTCATGCACAAGCAGCAGGAGTTCCGATCATATTTGCCATCAATAAAATTGACAGACCCAACGCAAATCCAGATAATGTAAAAACTCAGCTATCTTCCATGAATTTATTAGTTGAAGAATGGGGAGGAAACATACAATCGCAAGATATTTCTGCAAAAACTGGAGAAGGAATTCCAGAATTATTGGAAAAAGTTTTATTGGAAGCTGAAATTTTAGAATTGAAAGCAAACCCTAATAAAAATCCAGTTGGAGCTGTTGTTGAAGCTTTATTAGACAAAGGAAGAGGATATGTATCTACCATACTAGTACAAGCGGGAACTCTTAAAATTGGAGATTACCTGTTAGCTGGAAAACACAGTGGTAAGGTTAGAGCCATGTTTGATGACAAAGGAAATAATCTAAAAGAGGCAGGTCCGTCAACTCCAGTATCAATATTAGGGTTAGATGGAGCGCCACAAGCAGGAGATAAATTCAATGTATTTGATGATGAGAGAGAAGCTAAACAAATTGCTTCAAAAAGGTCTCAATTACAACGTGAACAATCTGTAAGAACTCAGAAAACATTAACGCTGGATGAAATTGGGCGTAGAATTGCACTAGGAGACTTTAAAGAATTAAATATCATTCTTAAAGGAGATGTAGATGGTTCTGTTGAAGCCTTAACAGATTCTTTCCAAAAATTATCAACCGAAGAAATCCAAGTAAATATATTACACAAAGGAGTTGGAGCTATTACAGAAAGTGATGTTTTATTAGCAACAGCTTCCGATGCTATCATCGTTGGTTTTAACGTTCGTCCACAAGGAAACGCAAGAGCTGTAGCAGATAGAGAAGAAGTAGATATTAGAACATATTCTATTATTTATGACGCTATCAATGACTTGAAAGACGCGATGGAAGGGATGTTGTCTCCAGAAATGAAAGAAGAAGTTACAGGGAATGTAGAAATTAGAGAAGTTTATAAAATCTCTAAAGTTGGTAACATTGCAGGATGTATGGTGATGTCTGGTAAGATATTCAGAGACTCTCAAGTTAGAATTATTAGAGAAGGGATCGTAGTCCATAATGGAACTCTAACATCATTAAAACGTTTTAAAGATGATGTAAAAGAAGTTGCAAAAGGATATGATTGTGGGCTTCAAATTAAGAATTATAACGACATTCAACAAGGGGATGTGATTGAGGCTTTCAAAGAAGTTGCCGTTAAGAAAAAATTAAAATAACAATCTTAAAGCGTATAGATTAGGTCGAGATTTCAGCATGCTGAAATCTCGATTTTTTTTTGTGGTGTATAAGAAGAATAATCAGCAAATGATTTACTTTATTCTTTCTAAGAATAAACGTAAATTTACAGCTTCTAAAAGAAAAATAATGCAATATAATCACCTAGCAATAGAAAAGAAATGGCAAAAATTTTGGGCAGAAAACCAAACTTTTAAAGCTAGTAATGAATCTGATAAACCTAAGTATTATGTATTAGACATGTTCCCTTACCCATCGGGTGCTGGTCTTCATGTTGGGCATCCTTTAGGGTATATAGCAAGTGATATTTATGCGCGTTATAAAAGACATAAAGGGTTTAATGTATTACATCCTCAGGGGTATGATTCTTTTGGTTTGCCAGCCGAACAATATGCAATTCAAACTGGGCAACATCCGTCAAAAACTACAGAAGAAAATATTGCGACTTATAGAAGACAGCTAGACAATATCGGATTTTCTTTTGATTGGTCTCGTGAAGTAAGAACGTCTAATCCATCCTATTATAAGTGGACACAGTCTATTTTTATTGAGCTTTTTAATTCTTGGTACAATACAGATTCAGACAAAGCAGAAGATATTTCAACATTGATTTCAATGTTTAAAAAAGAGGGGAATAAATCAGTAAAGGCAGTGTCAGATGAAGATATTCAGTTATTTTCTTCTGACGAATGGAAGGCATTCCCAAAGAAAAAACAAGAAGAAATTTTATTGCAATATCGTCTGACATATTTGTCAGATACTTCTGTAAACTGGTGTCCAGCATTAGGAACTGTTTTAGCAAATGATGAAATTGTAAATGGACTTTCAGAACGGGGAGCTCATCCTGTCATTCAAAAAAAAATGACTCAATGGTCTATGCGTATTTCAGCTTATGCACAACGCTTGTTAGATGGGTTAGAAAAGATAGATTGGCCACAACCTTTAAAAGATTCTCAAACAAATTGGATTGGAAGAAGTCAGGGAGCTATGGTATCTTTTGAGGTCGATCAGACTTCTTCAAAAGGGAGTGCTGACGTGAAATTATCACACAAAGAATTAGAGACTTTAAAAGAACTACGTTTAAATTTAACCAAAGCAGAGGGGATTTTATGGGATCAATTAAAACATAAAAAAGGAGCTGCAAAATTTAGAAAAAAATATACTGTTGGGCCCTTTTTGGTAGATTATGTGTGTTTGGCTAAAAATACGATTGTAGAGTTTTCTGGAAAAGAAGATGAAACAGAAAGAACAGCCTTTTTTACTAAAGAAGGATTTAATATTGTTCGCTTCACAAATGAAGAAGTGATCGAAAATGTATTGCATGTTGTTTCTGAAATTAACAGTTCATTACAGTTTTCTGCCACAATAAAAAACAATAAAAATGCAGATAAAACAGTCATAAATAAATATCAAATAGATGTTTTTACAACAAGACCAGATACCATCTTTGGAGTATCTTTTATGACCTTGGCCCCAGAACATGAATTGGTTTCTAAAATTGTAACTGATGCCCAAAAAAAGGAAGTTAATGCCTATGTAAAGGCAACAGCAAAGCGTTCTGAACGCGATCGAATGGCAGATGTTAAAACGATTTCAGGAGTCTTCACAGGAGCCTATGCATTACATCCATTCACTGGAGAGAAAGTACAAATTTGGATTGGAGATTATGTCTTAGCAAATTATGGAACAGGAGCTGTGATGGCAGTTCCGTGTGGAGATCAACGCGATTATGATTTTGCAAAACACTTTAATATTCCGATACCTAATATTTTTAAAGGAGTAGATATTTCTGAGGCGGCTCATGTAGACAAAGCTGGGACGGTCATTGCAAATTCAGACTTTTTAAGTGGATTAAACTATCAAAAGGCATTGAAATTATCCATTTTTGAACTGGAAAAAAGAGGAATTGGGTATGGGAAAATAAATTACAGATTACGAGATGCTGTATTTAGTAGACAGCGCTATTGGGGAGAGCCATTTCCAGTATACTATAAAGACGGAATGCCTCAAATGATAGATGCGGCCCATTTACCAATTGTTTTGCCAGCAGTAGAAAAATATCTACCTACGGAAGACGGTAAGCCTCCTTTGGGAAATGCAACAGAATGGGCATGGGATTCTAGAGGGAAGAAAGTAGTCTCTAATGAGAAACTCAAAAATAAAACGGTATATCCTCTTGAATTAAACACCATGCCGGGTTGGGCAGGAAGTTCATGGTATTTTAACAGATACATGGACGCTTCTAATTCGGAACAATTTGCTAGCAAAGAATCGTTGGATTATTGGAAAGAGGTAGATCTATATATCGGAGGTTCTGAACACGCAACAGGGCATTTATTATATGCTCGTTTTTGGCAAAAGTTTCTTTTCGATAAAGGAAGGGTTCCTGTAGATGAGTTTGCAAAAAAACTCATTAATCAAGGAATGATTTTGGGAACCTCTGCTTTTGTATATAAAGCAACTCCTTTTATAAAGGCTGATTGTTTTACGGAGCATGCAAGTGAGGAAATACTGGATAAAATTCCGACTGTAATTGTTTCTAAACATCTTTTTAGTTCTGAAGAAGATTTTGAAGTTTTGGTGAAAAATTATTTAGTAGACAATGGTTTTTTAAGTCAAGATATTTCTGACAGCATCATGATTGTAAAATCAAATGTTCACGCAGATGTTTCTTTGGTAAACTCTTCAGATGAATTAGATATAGAAGCCTTTAAAAATTGGAGAATAGAATTTAAAAGTGCTCAATTTATTTTAGAGGAGGGTATTTACAAAGTTGGAAGAGAGGTAGAAAAAATGTCTAAATCTAAATATAATGTAGTCAATCCGGACGCTATTTGTTCAGAATATGGAGCAGATGCTTTGCGTTTGTTTGAAATGTTTTTAGGACCTTTAGAACAAGCAAAACCATGGAAAACTTCTGGTATTTCAGGGGTTTCATCGTTCTTAAAAAAATTATGGAAGCTTTATTTTAACGGGGAAGTTTTAGACGTTTCAAATGCAGAACCCACCAAGGAGGAGTTAAAAACCTTGCATAAAACCATTAAAAAAGTAGAAGAGGACATAGAGAATTTTTCTTTTAATACCTCTGTTTCTACTTTTATGATTGCGGTGAATGAGTTCACAAATTTAAAATGTAACAAACGTAAAATTTTAGAACCTTTGACTGTTTTAGTATCTCCTTATGCACCACATATTGCTGAAGAATTATGGAGTTTATTAGGGAATTCCACATCAATTGCTATGGTAGATTTTCCTAAATTTGATGAGAAACATCTTGTAGAAAGTACTAAGAATTATCCAATTTCTTTCAATGGTAAAATGCGTTTTACCTTAGAACTTTCTTTAGATCTGTCAAAAGAAGAAATAGAAAAAATAGTTTTAGAAGATGAAAAAACAATAGCACAATTAGCAGGGAGATTACCAAAAAAAGTAATTGTTGTTCCCGGTAAAATTGTAAATATTGTAGGTTAAAGCACCAATTTTTTTAGAGGAGTAATCATTAAAAGTCATTACAGTATTTGTAATGACTTTCATATGTAACTATCGTATGGTTAGAATGATTGTCACAAAAAAAAATAGCAAGTTTTTTATATTTTATTTAAAACCTCCAAGGCTCTTTTTACAGAATCAATTTTAATGAATGTTATCAATAAACGCAACCCATTTTTGGTTTCTTTTTCCTTCATTACACAACTTTTACTATTTTTTTGAACATAATTCAGCATTTTTGTAAAAGCTGTAGTTTGATAAAATTCACTTTGTTGATCCGATACGAAATAGCCAATCATTCTTTTTTGCTTTAGAATGATTTTCTCTATTCCTAATTCTTTTGACAGCCATTTTATTCTTACAGAATTTAATAAATCTTCGACTTGTGAAGGGATTTGCCCGAATCTATCAATTATTTCTATCTCAAAAGTCTGCAGTTCTTCTTCCGTTTTCAGACTTCCTAGTTTGTTGTATAAACTCAATCTTTCTGAAATTGAATTGATGTAATCATCTGGAAATAAAATTTCAAAGTCAGTGTCAATTTGTACTTCTTTTACAAACTTTTTAGGTGCAGAGGTGTCTGTTGGGTACAGTTCTTTAAATTCATTTTCTTTCAATTCTTCAATGGCTTCTTGTAATATTTTTTGATAGGTGTCAAATCCAATATCATTGATAAAACCACTTTGTTCTCCTCCCAATAAATCACCGGCTCCACGAATTTCTAAATCTTTCATAGCAATATTAATACCACTTCCTAGGTCAGAAAATAATTCCAATGCTTCTATTCGTTTTCTCGCATCATTCGTCATCATGTGGTAAGGAGGGGTGATGAAATATGAGAATGCTTTTTTATTGGAACGTCCAACCCTTCCTCGCATTTGGTGTAAATCTGAAAGCCCAAAATTATTGGCATTATTTATAAAAATAGTATTTGCATTTGGTACATCTAACCCACTTTCTATAATTGTAGTGGAAACCAGCACATCAAATTCGTTGTTCATAAATTCGAGCATTAATTGCTCTAATTTTTTACCTTCCATTTGACCATGTCCAACTTTAATATTTGCAGAAGGAATGAGTCTTTGCAGCAAACCAGCAACCTCTTTTATGTTTTCGATTCTGTTATGAATAAAGAAAACTTGACCGCCTCTGGAAATTTCATAAGAAATAGCATCTCTAATTGTCTCTTCAGAAAAGCGAATCACATTGCTTTCTATAGGATGTCTGTTAGGTGGCGGAGTTTTTATCACAGATAAATCTCTTGCGGCCATCAAACTAAATTGCAAGGTTCTTGGAATAGGAGTTGCTGTCAATGTTAATGTGTCTACATTTTCTTTCAATGTTTTTAATTTATCTTTAACAGCAACACCGAATTTCTGTTCTTCATCAATAATTAATAGTCCTAAATCTTTAAATTGTAAACGTTTATTTGTCAATTGATGGGTCCCAATAATAATATCAACTTCCCCCTTATTTACGCCTTCAATTGCGATTGTTTTTTGTTTGGCAGTTCTGAATCTATTCAAATAATCTATCTTGATGGGAAAGTCTTTTAATCTTTCAGAAAATGTTTTGAAGTGTTGGAATGCTAAAATGGTCGTAGGAACTAAAATAGCTACTTGCTTGCCGTTATCGACAGCTTTAAAAGCAGCTCTTATAGCAACTTCTGTTTTTCCAAAACCAACATCACCACAAACTAATCTGTCCATGGGTTGTTCTTTTTCCATGTCTTTTTTTACCTCTTGTGTTGCAGTAAACTGGTCAGGGGTATCTTCATACATAAAACTTCCCTCCAATTCATGTTGAATGTGCGTATCTGGTCCAAAAGCAACTCCTTTTTGTAATTTTCTTTTTGCATATAATTGAATTAGATTAAATGCAATATGCTTAACGCGTGCTTTTGTTTTTTGCTTAATTTTTTTCCAAGCACCTGAACCTAATTTATATATTTTAGGAGCTTTTCCGTCTTTTCCATTGAATTTAGAAATTTTGTGAAGCGAGTGTATACTAACATATAAGATATCTCTTTCTCCATAGACTAATTTAATGGCCTCTTGTTGTTTTCCTTGAACATCAATTTTTTGCAAGCCTCCAAATTTTCCAATTCCGTGATCCATATGTGTCACATAATCACCAATTTCTAGTTTGTTTAGCTCTTTGAGTGTGATGGCTTGTTTTTTTGAATACCCATTCTTTAATCGGAATTTATGATAACGTTCAAAAATTTCGTGATCGGTATAACAAACTATTTTATTTTCTACATCTATAAACCCTTTATGCATTGGGAAAACAACGGTTTCGTAATGAACTTCTTTGTCTGCATCATCAAAAATATCTTGAAAACGTTTTGCTTGTTGCTCATTTGCACAAAAAATATAATTAGAAAAACCAGCTTTGTGATATTCTTCTAAATTATCAATGAGTAAATTAAATTGTTTGTTAAAGGAGGGTTGAGGGAATGTATTGAAACGAATGACATCAGTTTGAGAACTGTCTGGCAACTCATTTGCAGACCCAAAATGAACCCATGTAAATTCTTGTATTCGTTTTTCGATATAGGGTCCATCACAAAATAACTCCTGAGGTTCTAGATGTTTAATTTCTTTTGAGACCGTATTAAAATCCTCTACAGCTTTTACAAAGAACTTATCTAGTTTGCCAGCTATTAAATGGATGTTTTTTGTGAAAATTATTGTTTGTGACGAAATATACTTTAGAAAACTCTCTCTATTTTCTTTGAGTGTTTTATTTTCGATATTTGGTATGATGGAGACTTTTTTGAGGAGCTCTTTAGAAAGTTGTGTTTCAACATCGAAAGTTCTAATACTATCAATATCATTTCCAAAAAATTCAATTCTGTAAGGTTCGTCATTTGAAAAAGAGAATACATCAATGATCCCTCCTCTTACTGAAAAATCTCCAGGCTCAGTGACAAAATCTACTCGTTTGAATTTATATTCAAATAACATCTCATTTACAAAATCTAGCGATAAAGGTTCTCCAACAGTAACTTTTAAAGTATTTTTTTCTAATTCTTTTTTGGTCACTACTTTTTCAAAAAGTGCAGACGGATAGGTAACAATTACCGCAGGTTTTTTGCGAGAATTTATCCTATTTAAAACTTCTGATCGCAATAAAACATTTGCATTGTCTGTTTCTTCAATTTGGTAAGGTCTTCTGTAAGAACCAGGGTAAAATAGTACATTTTTATGCCCTAGTAATTGTTCTAAATCATTCAAGTAATAGGCAGCTTCTTCCTTATCATTAAAGATAAGGAGATAGGGTCTGTTTATCTTTTTAAACGTTTCTGAGATCACAAAAGACAATGAGGATCCCACCAAATTCGATATTTGAAAATGGTTTTTTTCTTTTAGAAAGGCTTCCGTTATCTGCGAAACATTGGCAGATTTTTGATATTGATTTACGATGCTCTGAGTACTCAAGCTATGAAATTTTAGGCACCTGTAAATTTAACACATATATATACCAATAACCATAATTTTTTCTTTTAAAAAGTATGAATTTTTAGCATTCCCCCATTGATGTTATTAAAAGAGTGTATATCTGACTCCCACAAAAGCTCTCATTCCTTGGTTAGAAGCATATACATAACTGGGGTCAAAAGCAAGTTCAGGATTTTTTTCTGTATCAATTCCTATTTCAAAAGGATTTTCCGAGTTATTAATACTATTTGCTGCTGGGGTAAAATTTAATAGATTTTTTACACCACCATATACCTCCCAGTTGTTTGTGAATTTCTTTGTTAATTGGATATTTTGAATACTAAACCATGGAGAGTACTCAGCTCTGGGATCATTTTCCCCTAACAAAGGCAAACGCATTGGACTATAAATGTTTCCTGTATAATCAAAGGTGAAATTCGTATTGGTTTTGTAAGAAATAGACCAGACTCCGCTGAAGCGTTCTGTTAACAATTGTGTTGTTTTAAGATTATTTTCTGTAATGGAAACATCCATTAATGTGGCACCAAAATTTATTGACAATCCATTGGTGAAGGTCATGTCGGTATTTAAGGACACTCCTTTGGAAACAGAGAATCCCTCGAGATTAGCATATATAATTTTATTTGAATCGGTTTCGTAATCAGGTAGAATTCTATTGTTGAAATAGGTGTAAAAAGCACTTGCATCTAGGTTAACAAACGAATTTTTTAAAATGATTTTTTTTACATAATTAAGATTCATATTCCAAGATGTTTCAGGTTGTAATTCGCCTTCAAACAGAACCTCTCTTGCTCCTGTTAATGCTGCATGATCTTCTGTAAAAACATTGGCTACCCTAAAGCCATTTCCAATACTAACTCTTAATATATTGGATTTATCAATTGAATTCCATTTATAATTTACTCTTGGTGAAACGATACGGCCATGAATGCTATTATAGTCTAATCGGGCACCCAATAATAGATTGTTTTGAGGATTTAAAGCAATTTCGTCTTGAATAAAAACCCCAGGTAAATGAATTATAGCTGCTTTGTTAGCAATGCCTTTTTCATCTAAGGTAGCAAATGTATTGTCATCATAATAGGTGTACCTATATGCCAATCCTATCAATAAATCGTGTTTTTCTTTAATTTGTTTACTGAACGTAAACTGTCCGAATCCTATCAGCTGCTTTGCATCATAGGCGTCTGTTCCATAGAAAGAATCTTGAAAATGTCCATTTGCACTAAATTGGAAATTGATGTTTTCTGCCGTCGGTAATTCATAGGTTCCAAAAGTTTCCCATCTGTTCGTATAAATACTCTCCCCATATTTCACATCACTTCCACGGTAGCCTTTTTTCCAATCTAATTCCCCGCCCCAGCGGTCTTCATAAACATATCGACCAGCAATGGTAAACGTTTTGTTATTTTTTCTTTTAATAGTTAGTTTATTGAAAAGAGAAATTCTGTTTTGAAGTGTTAGATCTGTAAAATTGTCATCATTGTTGTCAATTCTGTTTTGAAAGTTGAAATAATTAATACCTAATATCCCTTCTAATTTTCTGGAAGCATTGTATCGCATTCCAATATCAGTATTTACTTCACCCCAAGAATTTGAAGAGACATCAGTTGCCAAAGCTGGTGCATTTGAGGTTTTTTTAGTGATGATGTTTATGATACCTCCAACCGCTTCGGAACCATAAAGGCTGGATGCAGGACCTTTAACAATCTCAACCCTTTCAATTAAAGCTTGTGGAATGCCTGTCAATCCGTATACGGTAGACAGACCACTCACAATCGGCATTCCGTCAATTAAAACAAACGTATAAGGGCCTTCTAAACCATTTATATGGATGTCACCAGTATTACAAACATTACAATTTAATTGTGGTCTTACCCCATTCACATTTTGTAGGGATTCAAAAATAGAAGGGGTTGGATTTTTCTTGAAAAAAGTATTGCTGTAGACCTCAACAGGCACTGGACTATTAGATTTTGAAACGGGCCTTAAAGTTCCAGAAATGACAATTTCTTCCAAAGAATTCTCATCACTTAAGTTGAAGTTTTGTATTAAATTTTGATTTCCTGTGAGTACAATTTTTATGGATTTTGATTTGAAGCCAATGGCACTTGAAACGAGTGTGAAGTTACCATTTGGAATATTTTTTAGTTTAAAAATACCCTCTTCGTTCGAAGCAGTTCCCAGTGTTGTGTTGGCTAGATATAGGTTTGCAAAAGGTAATACCTCCCCATTTGAAGTTATTTTTCCTGAAATACTATTTGTTTGACCAAGAACGGATGACAATCCCATAAATAGTAATCCCATAAACGTAAAAGTATTTTTCATTTCATTTTAATTTTATGCAAAGATAAAATTATTTTTAGATGAAGCTAAAAAAATATTTACACAAAGTAAAAAAAGTATATCTTTGTAAAATAAATACCTACGAATGTTTACATTTTCAGAAGAGAATTATTTAAAAGCTATTTATCATCTAGAAATAGATACTGATAAAGGAGTCAGTACCAATGCTATTGCAGAAAAGTTAGAGACAAAAGCATCCTCTGTTACTGATATGGTAAAGAAGTTATCTGAAAAAGAACTGATTATTTATAAAAAATACCAAGGAGTCACTTTGACTGATTTTGGAAAAAAAACAGCTGCAAATATTGTAAGAAAGCATCGATTATGGGAAGTTTTTTTAGTTGAAAAATTAAATTTTTCTTGGGATGAGGTTCATGATATAGCAGAACAATTAGAGCATATAAAATCTTCAAAATTAATTCAGCAATTGGACTCTTTTCTTGGGTTTCCAACCCATGACCCTCATGGAGATCCAATACCTGATAAAGAGGGGAACTTGAAGATTGTCGAAAAAAGTTTGTTATCAACACTGTCAACAAATGAACGTGGAATTTGTGTGGGCGTTAATGATTCTTCCTCTGAATTTTTGCAATATTTAGACAAAAAAGGAATTACTTTAGGAAAGTTAATTACTGTTTTAGAAAAAGAAGATTTTGATGATTCATTATCGATTCAAATAGCACAACAAAAACTTTCAATTTCTAATAAAATAGCCAATAATTTATACATACAAAAACAATGAGTACATTCGAACAATTAGTTGTTTATGCAAAAGAACATCCAATTTTAGCAGCCTTGTATGCCTCACTTTTTACATGGGGATTGACAGCTCTTGGAGCTTCCTTAGTTTTCTTTTTTAAGAAATTAAATAGAGCAGTCTTAGATGGTATGTTGGGTTTTACAGGAGGAGTTATGGTTGCTGCAAGTTTTTGGAGTCTGTTGGCGCCGGCAATAGAGAACAGTCCTGGAGAGGGTTTTGTAAAAGTACTACCAGCTGCAATAGGGTTTGCTTTGGGAGCATTGTCTCTTTTTGGAATGGATAAAATTTTACCCCATCTACATATCAATTTTAAAGAAAATGAAGCAGAAGGAGTCAAAACAGAATGGCATAAAACAACCTTATTAGTTCTTGCAATTACCTTGCATAATATTCCAGAAGGATTGGCCGTTGGTGTGTTGTTTGGAGCTGCGTCTACATTGGTGGGAGTAGAACAAACAGAAATGATTATTGCAGCAATTTCATTAGCCATTGGAATTGGAATTCAAAATTTTCCAGAAGGTTTTGCAGTAGCAATGCCTTTACGAAGACAAGGAGCCAGTAGATGGAAAAGTTTTTGGTATGGTCAGTTATCTGCAGTGGTAGAACCTGTTGCAGCAGTTTTAGGGGCTTTAGCGGTTTCTTTCTTCACTCCAATTTTACCCTATGCTTTGGCATTTGCTGCTGGAGCAATGATTTTTGTAGTAGTTGAAGAAGTTATTCCAGAGACACAAAGAGATCAATTCACAGATATTGCCACTCTTGGTTTTATTGGAGGTTTTATTGTAATGATGTCTTTAGATGTTGGCTTAGGATAGGCTGTAATAAAATATAATAAAAAGCCAAACAAAAACTGTTTGGCTTTTTGTATTTTGCAAAAAAAACTTTTTGCAACAGCCGTCAACCTTTCAAGTTTATAATGCCTCCGCTGGAAGTGGAAAAACTTTTACACTTGTAAAAGAATACTTAAAAGTAGTCCTGACCTCAGAAAATATCTTTTCTTTTCAGAAAATTTTAGCCATTACCTTTACCAACAAAGCGGCAGGCGAAATGAAAGAGCGTGTGTTGTCTAATTTGGAAGATTTTGCCAACGGGAAAGAAAATGAATTATTTAAGATTCTTGTCCAAGAAGTAGCTGTTGATAAACAAACAATTCAAGAGAGAAGTAAGAAAATATTAGTTGCAATTCTACAAAACTATGCTGCTTTTTCAATAACAACCATAGATAGTTTTACCCATAAAATTATTAAAAATTTCGCTTTTGATTTGGGGCTTTCACTAAATTTTGAAGTAGAAATGGATTCGGTTTCTTTGCTAAATGAAGCTGTAGATGTGCTGATTTCCAAAATAGGAACTGATAAAAAGCTCACAAAACTTCTCATAGATTATTCATTAGAAAAAACAGATGATGATAAATCTTGGGATATCTCAAAGGATTTAAATGAATTTGGAAAAGTTTTATTGAATGAAAATGATGTGCAACATTTTAGAGAACTTGCAGACAAACAGTTAGATGATTTTTTTAGTTTAAAAACCAAATTACAGAAAGAAAACACTCAAACAGAGGTAACGTATAGGAAACTTGGAGAGGAGGTTTTAAAATTCATTGAGATGCGCGGGGTTTCAGTAACAGATTTTGCTTATTCAGGAGAATTTGTAAAGCACTTTCAAAAATTAACAAAGTTGAAGTTCTTAAAGAGTGAAGAGTTGAAATTTGAGGGCAGATTGAACACGACTATTGAAAGTTCAAAGAATCTTTTTGCAGGGAAAGCCTCCCCAGAACAAAAAGAAACCATTGAAGAAATTTCAGAACAATTAAGAGGATATTATTATCAGTCTAAAGAATTGTACGAACGAACTTATTCAACGTATTTGTTACATAAAATTACATTAAAAAGTATTATTCCATTGGCTGTTTTAAATCATATTAACACAGAACTCAATACGATAAAGGAAGACAACAATATTCGGTTAAATGCAGAGTTCAATCAGCTAATTTCTGATCATATTAAAGATCAACCTGCACCATTTATTTATGAAAGAATTGGTCAACGATTTCAGCATTATTTTATTGATGAAATGCAGGACACCTCTGTTTTACAGTGGCAAAATTTAATTCCTTTAATAGACAATGCGCTGGCTCAAGAAAATAGTAATTTATTATTGGTTGGAGATGGAAAACAGGCAATTTATAGATGGAGAGGAGGAAAAGCAGAGCAGTTTATCAATTTGAGTTCTCAAAAGGAAAGCCCTTTTCATACTCCAAAAGAAATAATAGATCTAGAAACTAATTACAGGAGTTTTTCGGAGGTTATTAACTTTAATAATTCCTTTTTTCAACATGCAGCTAGTTTTCTTCAAAATACATCCTATAAAAATATTTTTGTAGAAGGAAATAATCAGTTAGAAAATCGCAAAAAAGGAGGTTTTGTTTCGTTGTCTTTTTTGGAGAAAGAGGAAGAAAAAGAACGTGAGAATGTAAAGTATCCAAAGAAAGTTCTAGAGAAAATACAACACTTAACAACTGATTTTTCTTTAGGTGAAATGTGTGTCTTAACTCGAACTAGGAAAGACGGTGTTGCCATTGCTAGTTATTTATCAGAAAATGGAATAGAGATTGTCTCCTCAGAAACATTATTATTACAAAACTCTGTAAAAGTTACCTTTATTATCGATTTTTTAAAAGTGCTACAAAATCCTTCTGATGAGGAAACACGTTTTGAAGTGCTTTATTTTTTACACCAACATTTACAGGTTAAACAAAGCAAAACCTCTTTTTTCACAGGTTTTTCAAAAATCGACTTTAAAACTTTTATAGCATCCTTATCAGATTATGGAGTCTCGTTTGAATTGGCGTCATTTTATCAATTGCCTTTTTATGAAAAAGTTGAAGAAATCATTAGAGCTTTTGATTTGGTTCAGTCTTCAGATGCCTATGTTCAATTTTTCTTAGACATCGTAATAGAGCATCAGAGGAAAGGAGCTGAAATTAGCGATTTTCTCCTGTTTTGGGAACAGAAAAAAGAACAATTAAGTATTGCGGCACCAAAGAGCACAAATGCGGTTCAGATTATGACCATTCATAAATCGAAGGGTTTGGAATTTCCTGTAGTCATTTTTTCTTGTGATGTCGATATTTACAGGCAAATTAAACCAAAATCTTGGTTAAATAACCTCCCCTCGTCCTATGATGGTTTTACAGAGCTATTGGTAGATTACAGTAAAAAATTATCTATGGTTAGTGAGAGAGGTTTAATGATTTATACTCAGCAAAGAGAAGCATTAGAATTAGATAATTTTAACTTATTGTATGTTGCTTTGACCAGAGCTGTAGAGCAATTACATATCATAACCGAACGAAAAATTTCCGCGAAGGGAGATGAAAATGTTCATTTTTATTCAGGAATTTTCATCCATTATTTAAAACAACTAAACCTTTGGGAGGAAAGTTTATCAGAGTATTCTTTTGGTAAAGACAAGCGAGTTTCTGAAAAGGATGTCAAATCTTCAGTGACTCAAGTTCATGATAAATTTATTTCAACTCCCTGGCAAGCACACAATATTGTCTTATTACCAGGAGCTTCTAGATTATGGGATACCGCCAAAGGAGAGGCGATAAATTTTGGAAATTTATTTCATGAAATTTTTGCCAAGATTATTTGCAAAGAGGATGTAGAGGAAGTCTTAATTCAATATCATCATCAGGGCATCTTAGATGATCAGCAAACAGAATTTTTTCGTCAAAAAATCTCCAGTGTTGTAAATCATCCTATGTTAACTGAGTATTTTTCAGACAAGGTTACCATACTTAATGAAAGAGAAATTTTAGATACAGACAAACAGGTAATGATTCCGGATAGATTGGTTTTTACCGAAGAAAAAACGGTTATAATTATAGATTACAAGACGGGAGTCCCCTCATTAGACCACCATCAGCAATTATTAAAGTATGAACGAGTTTTACATTCAATGAATTTTACAGTTGAAAAAAAATTATTAATTTATTTGAATGACGAAATAGATGTTGTTACCATATGATTAAAAAAATAAACTTTGTAAATTTGTATTTATAGAATTGATAAAAAATGTACCAAAAAATTAAAGATACCCTAACAAAAGAAATTCAAGCGATAAAGGAAGCAGGATTGTATAAGTCTGAAAGAGTGATCATCTCTCCACAAGAGACCCTGATTAAAATATCTTCTGGTCAAGAAGTACTTAACTTTTGTTCGAATAATTATCTAGGCTTATCAAATCACCCCGAAGTAATACAAGCGGCAAAAGACACAATGGATTCTCATGGTTTTGGAATGTCTTCTGTACGTTTTATTTGTGGAACCCAAGATATACACAAACAACTAGAGCAAAAAATAGCCGATTTTTACACGACAGAAGATACCATTTTATATGCAGCAGCCTTTGACGCAAATGGTGGAGTTTTTGAGCCGCTATTAAGCAAAGCAGATGCCATTATTTCTGATAGTTTAAATCACGCTTCCATCATAGATGGCGTTCGCTTGTGTAAAGCTGCAAGATATCGGTATGATAATAATGACATGCATTCGCTAGAACAACAGTTAATTCAAGCAAACAAGGAGCAGCATCGGTTTAAAATAATTGTTACGGATGGTGTTTTTTCAATGGATGGAATTGTAGCTAAGTTAGACGAGATATGTGATTTGGCCGACCAATATGATGCTTTGGTAATGGTTGATGAATGTCATGCAACGGGTTTCATTGGAAAAACAGGGAGAGGAACTGTTGAACTCAAAAATGTAATGGACCGAGTAGATATTGTAACTGGAACTCTTGGAAAAGCCCTAGGAGGTGCCATGGGAGGTTATACGACTGGAAAAAAAGAAATTATAGAGATATTGCGACAACGTTCTAGACCTTATTTGTTTTCAAATTCTCTCGCACCTGCGATTGTGGGAGCCTCTTTAAAAGTGTTTGATTTAATTTCAACGGATACTTCCTTGAGAGACAAGTTAGAATGGAATACGAATTATTTTAGAACAGAAATGGAAAAAGCAGGTTTTGATTTGGTTGGTGCAGATGCTGCAATTGTTCCTATTATGGTATACGATGCCAAATTATCTCAGGTAATGGCAAATAAATTATTAGATAAAGGAATTTATGTTACAGGATTCTTTTTTCCAGTAGTTCCGAAAGGGAAGGCTCGTATTAGAGTGCAGTTGTCTGCCTCTCATACCCAAAAACAACTCGATACTGCTATAGCCTCATTTATTGAAGTTGGTCGAGAGTTGAAAATAATTAAGAATTCACAGTAACTTGCATAAAAAATGAATATTTTGTAACTTTTTCTTTGCATATCAATAAATTCCTCTATTTTTGTAAATAGTAGAACATTACTTTTATAATTTAAAAATTTAATAATGAAAAAATTTAGAGTAGCAGTAATAGCATTGTTTGCCCTAGTGATGATTAATAATGTAAATGCACAAGACAAGAATAATCCTTGGGCTATTAGTTTTGGTTTAAATAGCGTAGACTTTCGAGACAACGGTATTTCAATTAACAATATATCGAATCAATTTGAAGATTTAGGAGGGATTTCGGATTGGAACACTTTATCCTCTGTGTCTAGAATCTCAGTAGAGAAATATATTCAGGAAGGGTTTAGTTTACAACTATCAGGATCTCTTAACAAAATAACAAAAATGAATACTCCAGAAGCTGCAGATTTTTTATACTATTCTGCAGATTTACTTGTGAAGTATGATCTAAACAATTTGGTTGGTGAAACTTCTTTTTTTGATCCTTTTCTGTATGTAGGAGGGGGTTATTCAAGTATTGATAATCAAGGCGAAGGAATGATAAATGCAGGTTTAGGTTTCAATACTTGGTTTAGTGAAAATATAGGTTTAAGCCTCCAAACAGGCCTCAAAAATGGGTTCACTGAAAATGTAGATTCTCATTTTCAAACTTCTCTAGGATTGGTAGTTAGATTTGGTGGAAAAGATACAGATGGAGACGGAATATATGACAAGTTTGATGATTGTCCAGACGTACCTGGTTTAGAAGCTTTTAACGGTTGTCCAGATACAGACGGAGATGGAATCAAGGATTCTGATGACGCGTGTCCAAACGAAGCAGGATTAGCAATTATGAACGGTTGTCCTGATTCAGACGGAGATGGTATCGCTGATAAAGATGATGCGTGTCCAAATGATAAAGGAACTAAAGAGAATAATGGTTGTCCTGATACAGATGGAGATGGAGTTGTAGATAAAGATGACAAGTGTGCTTCTCAAGCTGGTCCAGCTGCTAATGCAGGTTGCCCATGGCCAGATACAGATGGAGATGGTATTCTAGATAAAGATGATAAATGTCCTTCAGAAGCAGGTGTTGCTTCAGAAAGAGGTTGTCCAGAAATAATTTCAAATGAAGCTAGAATGGGGATGAATTCTTTTGCCAAAGCCATTTTATTTCACACAGAGAAAGCTACTTTTAAGCCAGGAGTTACTAAAGAGCTAGATGGAATGATCGCAATTATGAATAAATTTCCTTTAGCTACATTTGCAATTAGAGGATATACAGATACTACAGGAAGCGTTACAGGAAATTTAAAATTATCTGATAAAAGAGCAAATGCTGTTAGAAACTATTTAGTTGAAAATGGTATCGATACTTCAAGATTAACTGCTAAAGGCTATGGTCAAGAGAGTCCAATAGACACGAATGATACCAGAGCTGGTAGAGCAAATAATAGAAGAGTAGAAGTTAAGGTAACGAACTAGTTATCAAAAATAAAAAAGTAAAAAAAGTCTCATCAGAAATGATGAGACTTTTTTTTTAAAAACTTTTTTTATTCCGAGCAAAAAAGTACCTTTGCAACTTGAAAATGAGCAACAAGTCTCACAAATAAAATAATAATTTTAATTAGATACATAATGTCTAGAATAACAGGTAAAGTTTCACAAATTATTGGGCCAGTAATCGATGTTGAATTCAATACGGAAAATGAACTTCCTAAAATTTACGATTCTTTAGAGATCAAAAAAGCAGATGGCTCTACACTTGTGTTAGAAGTTCAACAACACATTGGAGAGGACACTGTTAGAACCATTTCAATGGATGCTACTGATGGATTAAGCAGAGGTGCTGAGGTAATAGCAACAGGAAATCCTATTCAAATGCCAATAGGAAATGATATTTATGGTCGTTTATTTAACGTAACTGGTGAAGCTATTGATGGTCTTGGAGATTTAGACAAAGAAGGCAAAGATGGTTTGTCAATTCACAGAACTGCACCCAAGTTTGAAGATCTTTCTGTTTCTACGGAAGTTCTATTCACAGGGATCAAAGTAATTGATTTAATTGAACCGTATGCAAAAGGAGGTAAAATTGGATTATTTGGTGGAGCTGGTGTAGGAAAGACAGTATTGATTCAAGAATTAATTAACAATATAGCAAAAGGTCATGGTGGTTTATCTGTTTTTGCAGGAGTAGGTGAAAGAACTCGTGAAGGAAACGATTTACTTCGTGAAATGTTAGAATCTGGAATTATCAAATATGGAGATGACTTTATGCACTCTATGGAAGAAGGAGGATGGGATTTGTCAAAAGTTGACAAACCTGGAATGAGAGAGTCTAAAGCAACTTTTGTTTTTGGACAAATGAATGAGCCACCTGGAGCACGTGCAAGAGTAGCATTGTCAGGATTAACAATTGCAGAATACTTTAGAGATGGAGCAGGAGAAGCTCAAGGGAAGGATGTACTTTTCTTCGTAGATAATATTTTCCGTTTTACACAAGCAGGTTCTGAGGTGTCAGCACTTTTAGGACGTATGCCTTCTGCAGTAGGTTATCAACCTACATTGGCAACAGAAATGGGAGCAATGCAAGAACGAATTACTTCGACTAAAAAAGGGTCTATTACCTCTGTACAGGCAGTTTATGTACCTGCAGATGATTTAACAGATCCAGCACCCGCAACTACTTTTGCTCACTTAGATGCAACTACAGTTTTATCACGTAAAATTGCTGAATTAGGGATTTATCCAGCGGTAGATCCGTTAGATTCTACGTCAAGAATTTTAACTGCAGAAATTTTAGGGGATGAACACTACAACACTGCGACAGCTGTAAAAGAAATTTTACAACGATATAAAGAATTACAAGATATCATTGCTATTTTAGGAATGGAAGAATTATCTGAAGAAGATAAACTTGTAGTTCACAGAGCTAGACGTGTTCAACGTTTCTTATCACAACCTTTTCATGTTGCTGAACAATTTACTGGAATACCAGGAGTTTTAGTTGATATTAAAGACACTATCAAAGGATTTAATATGATTATGAATGGTGAGTTAGATAAATATCCAGAAGCGGCGTTTAATTTAAGAGGGTCAATTCAAGATGCAATTGATGCTGGAGAAAAAATGTTAGCAGAAGCTTAATCATCGTTTAAATTTCAGATATGTATTTAGAAATTGTTACACCAGAAGCTGTATTGTTTTCCTCAGAAATTGATTCTTTATCAGTTCCGGGAGTAAACGGAGAGTTTCAAATGCTAAATAATCACGCTCCAGTTGTTTCAAATTTAAAAGAGGGGACCATCAAAATTCACATCCACTCACAATCTAATATTGTTGTAGATGAATTGAATGAGAAGCTAATTCCCGATGAGACAGATGACAAAATTTTAACTTTGGTCATTGGTTCTGGAACCTTAGAATTGAATGACAACAAAGCGATTATTCTAGCGGATTAAGATATAAGATAAAAGATATAAAATCTCAAAGTGTTGTTGATGCTTTGAGATTTTTTGTTTTGGAGCACCAGAGTATGTTCTATAAAAATTGTAAATTTACATAATGGAAGAAACGAATAGACAACGTAAAATTGCAGGTGTCTTGCAAAAAGATTTGGTAGATGTATTGCAAAAGGCTGCGCAAGATGGAATGAGAGGAGTTATTATTTCTGTTTCTAAAGTGTACGTTACCTCAGATTTAGGAGTTGCAAAAGTATATTTAAGCGTTTTTCCCTCTAATCAGAGAGAAGAAATTATCAAAGGGGTACAGTCTAATACCATTTTAATTCGTCATGAAATGGCGTCAAGAACCAAAAATCAGTTGCGTAGAATGCCCGAATTATTGTTTTTTGGGGATGACACCTTAGATTATTTAGAAGAGATAGATAAGTCTCTAAATGGTGAGGATGAAAATCCAATTCAAAATCCAAGCGTATTACCAAGACGGAAAAAAAACTAAATTCAGAATTCTTATTTGAATTTTCCTTTATACATAGCCAAAAGATATTTATTTACCAAAACCGGTAACAACGCCATCAATATTGTTACCATTATAGCTTCATTTGGAGTCATCGTAGGGACTCTTGCTTTATTTATAATTCTCTCTGGGTTTTCAGGTTTACGAACATTTAGTTATGGGATGTTAGACGTATCTGACCCTGATATTAAAATTACTCCAAGCAAAGGGAAAACTTTTTTGTACACAAGTGAAATTCATCAACATTTAGAGGGGAATAATTCCATTAAAGTATTTTCTAGAGTCATAGAAGAACGTGTTTTTTTATCTTACAATGATAAAAATGAAATCGCCTATATAAAAGGAGTTGAAAACAATTATACATCTGTTACAAATATAGATTCTGCCCTGATTTTGGGAACTTGGCTGGACAAAGAGTTGTCCAATGTCGCTGTAGTTGGTAATGGAATTTCTAGAAAACTTTCTCTTGGAATTTTAAACTTTGGAGAACCGCTTTCAATTATAGTTCCTAAACCAGGAGTTGGTTTTATAAACCCTAACAACGCTTTCTATAAAATGAACGTACAAATCGTTGGTTTGTATGCTGGAACTGAAGATTTTGAAAATAAATTCGTTTTTATTTCTACCCATGATGCCACAAGGTTATTGAAATTTAAAGAGTCCCAATTTACAGGGATTGAAATAAAACTTAAAGATCCTTTAGAAGCCAATTCATTTTCAGAGAGACTACAAGAACAATTGGGCGATACATTTAAAGTTCAAACCAAGGAGCAGTTAAATGAAGTTTTTTATAAGGTTATCAACACAGAAAATTTTGTTTCTTATTTGATCTTTACACTGATTGTAATTATTGCTTTATTCAATGTAATAGGAGCTATTATTATGATGATTATTGATAAAAAATCGAATTTAAAAACATTATATAGTATCGGAGCTACTGTTCATGAGATAAAAAGAATTTTTATCATGCAGGGTTTTTTACTAACTGTTATCGGAATGCTGATAGGTCTTTTTCTTGGAACAATTTTGGTGTATTTTCAAATTCATACAGGAAGCTTTAAAATTACTCAAAATTTACCTTATCCAATCGAGTTTAAATTTTCTAATTTTTTCACTGTAATGATTACCATCACAATTCTAGGCTATTTTGCGTCTAAAATTGCAAGTAGTAGCATTTCAAAAGAGTTTATTGAAAGATAGTAATTATCTTATTTCAGGGATTAAGGCATTTCCAAATTTTGCTTCTACTTCGTTGAATGTAGCAAAAACATCTTTGGCGTCATCAGATGTTACCATTTTCATTCGATATTCTTTAAAATGAGGAATCCCTTTAAAGTAGTTTGTATAATGTCTTCTTGTCTCAAAAACCCCCAAAACAGGGCCTTTCCAATCTATTGCCATTTGTAAATGTCTTCTTGCCATTTCAACACGTTGTGCAATTGATGGTTTTGCTAAATGTTCTCCAGTTTTAAAATAATGCTTTACTTCATTGAAGAACCAAGGATAACCGATAGATGCTCTACCAATCATGGCACCATCAAGGCCGTATTTATCTCGCATTTCCATTGCTTTTTCTGGAGAGGTAACATCTCCATTTCCAAACACAGGAATATGCATTCGTTGGTTGTTTTTTACATCTGCAATTGGGTTCCAGTCTGCAGCACCTTTGTACATTTGCGCGCGTGTTCTTCCGTGGATAGCGATGGCTGCACAGCCAACATCTTGCAGACGTTCAGCAACTTCGACAATTTTAATTGAATCATGATCCCATCCCAAACGTGTTTTTACTGTAACTGGGAGATGGGTGTGTTTTACCATTGCTTTGGTTAAAGAGACCATTAAATCGATGTCTTTTAAAATTCCCGCACCCGCACCTTTAGAGACTACTTTTTTTACGGGACAACCAAAATTGATGTCAATAATATCAGGCTTCGATTTCTCGACAATTTCAATTGTTTTTAGCATTGATTCTAAATTGGCTCCAAAAATTTGAATTCCTACAGGTCTTTCCTTTTCGTAAATATCTAACTTCATGACACTTTTAGCTGCATCACGGATCAAGCCTTCTGAAGAAATAAATTCTGTATACACTACATCTGCGCCATTTTCTTTACACAAAGCTCTAAAAGGTGGATCAGAAACATCCTCCATGGGCGCAAGTAATAAAGGGAAGTCAGGTAATTCTATATTGCCAATTGTAACCATATTGTACTCTTCTATTTTTCTTGTTGAAATGAATGATCTTTCTACAAAATTTATTTGTGTCGCTAATATCTGATCAAAAAACTAGGTCGCCTGCAAAATTAGAGAATTATTACCACTTTTCTAATTTGAAAAAAATAATATTTTAGTAACGGAGTATTTTAGAAGATACTTTCAAAAGTATTGATACATACAGAACCCTTTTAAAATAGTTTCAAAGGGCCTATAATTTCATTGTTCTTTTTTTATTTGACAAGATTTGTAAATAGCATATCTTTGCAAACCGAAATCAGTTAGAAAACATCGTATGAAGAATATAAGAAACTTTTGCATTATCGCACATATAGATCATGGTAAAAGTACATTGGCAGATAGATTGTTAGATTATACAGGTTCTGTAACTGAGCGCGAAAAGCAAAATCAGTTATTAGACAATATGGATTTGGAGCGCGAACGTGGAATTACTATAAAATCTCACGCCATCCAAATGGATTATGTTCATGAAGGTGAAAATTATATCTTGAATTTAATTGATACTCCAGGTCACGTAGATTTTTCATATGAAGTTTCTCGATCTATAGCTGCTTGTGAGGGTGCTTTGTTAATTGTGGATGCTGCGCAAAGCATACAAGCACAGACGATTTCTAATTTATACTTAGCGTTAGAAAATGATTTAGAGATTATTCCAGTACTGAATAAAGTTGATTTGCCCTCTGCAAATCCAGAGGAAGTTACCGATGATATTGTAGATTTATTAGGATGTGATCCAGAAGAAGTAATTCATGCTAGTGGAAAAACCGGTTTTGGAGTTGACAATATTTTAGCAGCTATTATAGATAGAGTTCCTGCTCCAAAAGGAAATCCAGATGCACCTTTAAAAGCCCTAATTTTCGATTCAGTTTTTAATTCTTATCGAGGAATTGAAACCTATTTTAGAGTTATTGATGGTTCTATAAAAAAGAATCAGCAAATAAAATTTATGGCAACTGGTAAAGAATATAGTGCAGATGAAGTGGGTACTTTAAAGCTAGAACAAGTTGTCAAAAAAGAAATTAAAACAGGGGATGTAGGTTATTTAATTACCGGAATCAAAACGGCTAAAGAAGTAAAAGTTGGAGATACGATTACAGATTTTGTAAATCCAACAACCGATTTAATTGATGGTTTTGAAGATGTAAAACCAATGGTTTTTGCAGGTATTTACCCAGTAGATACTGAAGATTATGAAGAATTGCGTAACTCAATGGAAAAGTTGCAATTAAACGATGCTTCATTGGTATTTCAACCAGAAAGTTCAGCTGCGCTAGGGTTTGGTTTTCGTTGTGGATTCTTAGGGATGTTGCATATGGAAATCATTCAAGAACGTCTGGAACGAGAGTTCAATATGACAGTGATTACCACAGTACCTAACGTATCTTATTTTGCATATACAAATAAAAACCCTGAGGAGGCAATTATTGTAAATAATCCTTCAGATTTACCAGAACCCTCTAAATTGAATAGAGTAGAAGAGCCATTTATTAAAGCCTCTATTGTCACAAAATCTGATTTTGTTGGTCAGGTAATGAGTTTATGTATTGAAAAACGGGGTCAAATTGTAAATCAGACCTATTTAACAACACAAAGAGTTGAGTTAATTTTTGAAATGCCTTTGGCAGAAATTGTATTCGATTTCTATGACCGTTTAAAGACTGTTTCTAAAGGATATGCTTCTTTTGACTATCATCCAATCGGGATGAAAGCTTCTAAATTAGTGAGAGTAGATATTTTATTGAACGGAGATTCTGTAGATGCTCTATCTGCTTTATTACACGCAGACAATGCGTATACGATTGGTAAAAAAATTGTCGAAAAATTAAAGACGTTAATTCCAAGACAACAGTTTGATATCCCTATTCAGGCAGCAATTGGAGCAAAAATTATTGCTCGTGAAACAACCAAAGCATTGCGAAAAGATGTGACTGCAAAATGTTATGGTGGAGATATTTCTCGAAAGCGTAAATTATTAGAAAAGCAGAAAAAAGGAAAGAAAAGAATGCGTCAGGTAGGAAATGTTGAAATTCCGCAAGAAGCATTTATGGCTGTTTTAAAATTGAATGATTAATGTAAGGAATTCCTTAAAAAAATAAAAAAACCTTTTTGAGCATTCAAAAAGGTTTTTTTATTTGGGGTATGTATGTGTATTAAAGATGAAGGATTGGGCTTTTAATCCATATCCTTAATCCTATTTTCTTCATCTCTATTGGTCTTTCTTTCCACTTTTTTCTTTCCAAATTTAGCACCAAAACTATAAGCCAATCGCAATTGTATATTTTGTCGAGAACCATTGCTTTCAACCGATGCAATTCCATTTCCATAATCGATATTTCCAATAAAGCCTCTGTTTAGCATTTTGTTAAAACCTAGGTTTACTTTTAATTGATCGTTTAAAAATTTCTTTCCAAAAGAGAAGTCTAATTCTGCCAACCATTCAACGTCAATTTGTCCTTCAAGAGCTCCTGTTCCATAATTACCACTCAATTCAAAGTTGATGTCTCCTGGCAATTGATAATTTGCCTGAATAAACCAATACAGATTCCACTTACTCAAATTTACATTATAACTTGAGGATTGAAAACTAGGATTTGTCACAATGAAACCAGTATATCCTTCAAGGTCTTTTACAAAGTTTAAAGGAGCGAATAATCGAAAATTCCAGTTTGTGTTATTTTCAATATTTACTTCTTGTTGCCTAATTTGAGCTGTAGTGTTGTCTTGACGAATCAACTCAAAAATGACATCATCAGTTCTACTGTAGTTAATTGAGAAAAAAGGTTGCCCTTCGTAGGTTAAATTAAATTGATAATTGTTTGTAAACGCGGGTGCTAAGTTAGGATTTCCCTCCCTTCCAGAAAATGGATCTAAAAAAGTGACAAAAGAGTTTAAAGTACTGTAAGAGGGTCTTTGAATCCTGTAACTGTATGATAGACTTGCTCCTAAAACGTCTGTCAACTCTCTGCTTAAAGAGGCACTTGGAAATATTTTTTTAATAGGTCTTCTTTTAATTTTTGTTGCTAACAACCCATTTTCTAGAAAAGTAGATGTTCCTTGAGTGTTACTGTTTTCGTATCGAAGACCAACAGATAAAGACCATTTTCCGAGTGATGCATTTGCTTTGGAATAAACAGCAAAAATAGTTTCGTCTACTATAAAACGACTACTTTCCTCATCAATTACAGTAAAACTACCTGTAGTATTATCAAGAGATTGTAAATCGTTATCAGTAGTTACATCTGCATATCTTGTTCCTGCACTGAGTTTTAGGTTCTCAGAGATTGTTTTGGAATAATCGAGTCGATAGGTTTTTATCTCAAAGGTACCCTCTTGGTTGTACTTTCTGTCTGTAAACGGAATGGTGCTTCCGGGAATATCAAAAAGTGTATTGATACTGTTATTTGTGAAATCTACATAGTTAAAATCCAGGACTAATTTCTCTGAATCAGTTTTGTATTCGTAATAAGGATTGATGTTAAAATTGGCCCGATCTCTATTAAAAGAGTTTTCAGTTAAAAGTGAATTAGATTGCGAAGCATCTGAAATTAGTGTGCTGCTGATAGCAGTTCTTGTCGACTTTCTGTTGTCCATACGACCACCAATTCCTATGGCATGATTGTCATTTATATAATAATCTAAATTACCGCCAATACTCAAATTATCAGGATCATATGGTTCTTTAGTAACTTGATTATAGGTTTCCGATCCGACAGTTCTCACTAAAAATAAATCGTCTCGCCAAGTTGACTGCGAATAGTTTACACTTGTTTGCCAATTTAATTTGTTCTTATAACTTGCAATAGAAAATCCAGAGCCCCATTCCAATCCTTCATCTTCACCCATCCAAGAACTTATATTTCCATTGGTTCCTAAACGGACGTTTTTCTTTAAAATAATATTGATAATAGCTCCAGAGCCAGAAGCCTCATATTCCGCACCGGGTTGTTCAATTACTTCAATTTTAGAAATATTATCCGCAGGAAAATCTCTCAAAAGAGTTTGCACATCCATGTATTCTGTTGTCTTCCCATTAATTAAAATACGAACCCCTCTGTTCCCTGCAATTGAAATTCCATTATTGGTCACCAAAACCCCCGGAATTTTTCGCATTACATCTTGTAAATTCGTATTAATCATTTCAGATTTTTCTAGATCTACAATTAATTTTTCTGCTGTTTGTTTAATGACAGGACGTTTACTTTTTACAACAATTTCGTTTAAGAGTTGACTTTCTTCTTTGAGAATAATATTAATGATTTTGTTTGAATTGATTTGTATTTCGTTTATTTTTTGAGTTTTGTAACCGAGCATAGAAATTTCAATGATATAGTTTCCTAAAGAGATATTTTCAAGGAGATAGTCTCCGTTATCTCCAGATACAGTCCCTTTTATGTTTTGTAGACTTCCAATTTTTTGGATTACAATATTGGCAAATGGAAGGGATTGTTTTTGTTCATCACTAATTTTTCCTGAGATAGAATATTGTGAAAAAGAATTTGAAATACCCAGAATTAAAACAAAAAAACAGGTTGTAATAGATTTCATAGCTTTAATTTTTTTAATCATGGGTGTTGTTTTTGTAACGACGAAATGAAAAGAATTTTGTTACTAAAAAAATGAAGTGACTTTTGGAATAAAAAAAATCCGTCAGTAAATAAGAATTTAATTACGGATTTGTATTCATTGCTTTTCGGTTTTATTAGTCTCTGCTACCTAAGATTTGAAGCGCCCAATACAATAGCATCGCTAAAGAACCTAAAGCAGCAACCAAATATGTTCTAGCAGCCCACCTTAATGCATCTGTAGCTCCTGCTAATTCTTGTTGAGAAACCATGTTTTTGTTACGCAACCAAGCCAAAGCTCTGTTACTTGCGTCATATTCTACCGGTAGTGTTATAAAACTAAAAACGGTGGCAAACCCCATCAAGATTAACCCTGAAATTGCAATATTAAAACCAACTCCAGAAGCGGCTCCCATGATTAATCCTCCAATAACTAACCATTGAGAAAATTTAGAACTGATGTTTACAATGGGTACTAATTGAGAACGCAAAGTTAAATAGCTATACGCTCTTGCATGTTGAACTGCGTGACCACATTCATGAGCTGCAACTGCTGCAGCTGCAGCATTCCTTTGATGATATACAGATTCACTTAAATTGACAGTTTTATCTTTAGGATTGTAATGATCTGTTAATTGACCAGGAGTAGAAATTACTTTTACATCAAAAATACCGTTGTCTGAAAGCATTTTTTCTGCAATTTCTGCTCCACTCATTCCATTTCTTAATTGAATTTGAGAATATTTTTTAAATTTTTGTTTTAAGGTATTGCTGACAGACCAACTTATTAGCGAGATGATTCCTATTAAAAAATAAAATCCGAACATAATTTATATTGTTTTAAAATTGTTTTTAACTTTTGTTTGATAAATTTACATCATAAAGTATTCCAAATTTAGTATTTGGAATATAAAAATGACAAAATGACAAAAAAACCAACGATATTACTTATTTATACTGGTGGAACTATCGGAATGATCAAAGATTACAAAACGAACGCTTTGAAAGCATTCGATTTCAGTCAAATTTCTGAAAAAATTCCAGAATTGCAGCAGTTAGATTGTGCAATAAAGAGCGTTTCTTTTGAGAATCCCATAGATTCTTCAAATATGACCACACAGTACTATGCAGCTATTGCAGCTATTATTGAAGAGTATTATACAACTGTTGATGGTTTTGTAATTTTAACAGGTTCAGATACCATGTCATATACCTCCTCTGCACTTAGTTTTATGTTAGAAAATTTACAAAAACCTGTAATTTTCACGGGTTCTCAATTGCCCATTGGAGACTTAAGAACAGATGCTAAAGAGAATTTGATTACCTCTGTAGAAATTGCATGTGCCCAAAAAAAAGGAGCCCCTATAATTTCAGAAGTTTGTTTGTATTTCGAATATCAACTATTTAGAGCAAACAGAACCACAAAAATTAGTGCAGAACAGTTTGAAGCATTTGCATCAATGAATTTTCCACCACTGGCAGAAAGTGGTGTTCATCTAAAATTTAACGAGTCTTTAATTCATCGCAAAGAACTGGAAGAAGACTCCTTGATTGTTCGAAAAAAATTAGTGGATGATGTGGTAATTTTAAAATTATTTCCTGGAATCACAAATGAAGTTGTCGCACGTATTTTGAGTATACCAAATTTAAAAGGAGTTGTTTTAGAAACCTATGGTGCAGGAAACACTCCAAATTCAGAACGTTTTATAAAAGAATTGAAAACAGCAATTCAAAAAGGAGTTAAAATTGTAAATATTTCACAGTGTAAAAGCGGAAGGGTTTTAATGGGGCATTATGATACAAGCATATTACTCAAGGAAATCGGTGTGATTGACGGCAAAGATATGACTACAGAGTCTGCTGTGGCCAAGCTAATGTATTTGTTAAATGAAAATTTATCAGTTGAAAATTTTAAAAATATTTTTGAAAAATCTCTGAGAGGTGAAATGACAGACAGTACATTTTAAATTTTAGTAAAACTCCTGCTATTTTAAGTTCAAATAGATGGGGTTTTTTTTTAAAGGTTCAATATTTTTTTGTTACTTGCCGAACATTAAAATTATAAATGATATTTTACGACTCTAAGTAATAAAGATAAATTTGTTTCCTTATTAATTTTTGAGTTTAAATTTATATCTTTAACCCACTAATAATAAAAAATTAATTACAACAAAGATGAAAAAAGTAGTAAATATCCTATCTGTAACAGGATTTATGTTTTTTGGAGCTATTCAATCAACTTTTGCACAAGAAGCAGCTGAACAATCAAGAACTTTTCACCAAGAATTAAAACTTCGTTTTATTGAAGGAGGTCCTGGATTCATGGGAATTGTATTAGTAGCCTTAATTTTAGGTTTGGCAATAGCAATTGAAAGAATTATTTATTTGAATATGGCAACAACGAATACTAAGAAATTAGTAGCAAGTGTTGACGATGCCTTAAGTGCTGGCGGTGTAGAAGCTGCAAAAGAAGTTTGTAGAAATTCTAAAGGTCCAGTTGCATCTATATTTTATCAAGGTTTAGATAGATATGATGATGGTATAGACTCTGCAGAAAAAGCGATTGTTAGTTATGGAGGCGTTCAAATGGGATTATTGGAAAAAAATATTTCTTGGTTATCGTTATTTATTGCTTTAGCACCAATGCTTGGTTTCATGGGAACTGTAATTGGAATGATTGGAGCATTTGATGCCATTGCTGTAGCAAATGATATTTCTCCTGCAGTTGTTGCAGGTGGTATTAAGGTTGCCTTATTAACAACAGTTTTTGGATTAGTTGTTGCAATTATTTTACAAATTTTTTACAATTACATTATTTCTAAAGTAGATAGTATTGTAAACAATATGGAAGATGCATCTATTTCTTTAGTAGATTTATTAGTTAAGCATAAAAAATAATTTTTCTTATGAAAGATAATAAAATATCAAAAATTATCACATACGTTATCACAGCCCTATCGGTTATTGGTATCATCTTACTTGTAAGAGTGCTAATGGCAGGAGAAGAAGCTGTTGAAAATAATGTTGATGTAGCGAATAAAGTGGTAAGTCCACTGGTGTATTTTTCACAATACTTACTATATGTTGCGATAGGAATAACCCTTCTGATGTCTTTAGTGGGCTTGTTTAAAAACTCAGAGAGTTTAAAGAAAACCTTATTAGGGTTAGGAGTATTAGGTTTGTTGTTTCTAGCAGCCTATGGTTTATCTGATAGTAGTGTAGTTATGGATAATGCAGACATTATACTACCAGGAGGAGAAGAAGGTTCTTCAACAAATAGAATTGTAGGAACTGGAATTTGGTTCAGCATTATTTTAGGAATCATTGGTTCAGGATTCTTTGTTGCAGATTTAGTAAAAGGATTAATAAAATCATAACAAATGGCAAGAAGAGAGAATCCAGAAATTAATGCAGGTTCCATGGCAGATATTGCCTTCTTGCTACTCATATTTTTTCTAGTAACAACAACTATGAATGTAGATTCTGGAGTTTCAAAGAAACTATCTGAGAAACCACCAGCAGACTATGTGCCTCCAATTATCAAACAAAAAAACATCTTTGAGATAAACATTAATAGAAATAATGAGCTTTTAGTTGAAGGCGAAAGATTGGAAATTAAAGACTTAAAAGATGCTGCGATTGCTTTTATCAATAATGGTGGAGGTGAAGGTAAAGTAGAAGATGGTGTTGAAACAGGTCCTTGTAATTACTGTAATTCAGTAAGATTAGTGAGTGAGCCTGCAACAAGTAAAACATCTTCAGATCATCCAAACAAAGCAATTATATCGGTTCAAAGTGATCGATTAACAGAGTATGGTACTTATTTGACGGTTCAAGATGAACTATTAAGGGCTTATTCTGAGTTGAGAAATAGATTGAGTATGCTCAAATACAATATCCCTTTCGTTGAATTAGAAGAGGCTTATAAAGACAATAAGGAAGACGAAGCATTAAAGAAAAAAGTAGAAGATATCAAAACCAGTTATCCTCAGATAATTTCTGATGCGGAACCTACAAATTAATTTTTAAAATTATACAAGATGTCTAAATTTAGAAAAAAGAAAAAAGGAATGCCTGCCGTGAATACTGCAGCTTTGCCGGACATTGTTTTTATGTTGTTATTTTTCTTTATGGTAACGACAACCATGAGAGAAACTGATTTGAAGATTGATAATCCTAGATTACCATCGGCATCAGAAGTAAAGAAGTTAGAGCATAAAAGCTTAGTGAGTACTATTTATGTTGGGAAAGCGAAAGATATTAAGTATGGAAGTAGTTTCAATAGAATTCAATTGAATGATAAAATTGCGACTGCAGATCAAGTTCCTGCATTTATTATAAATGCAAGGTCAAAGGTCTCTGAAGCTGAAGTACCCTTTATGACGACCTCTATCAAAGCTGATAAAGAATCTAGTGTAGGGACCATTACAGATATTAGATTAAAATTAAGAGATGTAAACGCTCTTAAGATTAGTTATTCCGCGTCTAAATCGTCTGGAGCTAATTAATAACACTTTTACAACAGATAAAAAAAGGATAATTCATATGAATTATCCTTTTTTTATGTTTTTTTTTATAATGTGACAGAAAGGAAATATTGTATCTTTATAATGTAGTTATTTTAATATGAAAACAATTATTACCTGTTTTTTTGTAGTTTTTTTTGGAGCGATCTCGTTTGGACAGAAAGATCTTTTACAACTAGGTGATCGGTATGCAGATGATCAAATATATGCTTCTGTTTCGTATGCTCAGTTTTACAATCAACCTTCACTAATTTCCAAGAGTAATTTTTCGTATTCACTCTCAGCTGGTTTTATAAAAGATGTACTATTAAACCAACAAGGATCTGTCTCTGTCGCTGCAGGAGTAGGCTACGGTTTTGATTTTTTTAATCATAAATTAAAAGTAGAAGAATTTAATAATACGACTCTTTTTAGCAGTGATAATGTCATTAGTTCTAACTTGTTCAAATCTCATTATTTAGAGTTTCCTTTAGAGTTTAGGTGGAGAACATCCACTGCTACGAAATACAATTTTTGGAGAGTATACACAGGGGTTAAATTCCTCTATAATATTTCCAATAAATTTCAGTTTAACGACTCAAGTGATACTACTTTTATGTATTCGAATATTTCAAATTATAACAAGTTGCAATATGGCTTAACCTTGTCTGCTGGCTATGACGAATTCAATATTCATATCTTCTATGGGTTGACACCTATTTTTAAAGACAGTAACCTAAATGGAGAAGAAATCAATACTAAAATATTGAAGTTTGGATTAATTTTCTATTTTTTATAAACAGTAAAAAAGAAGAATAGGAGAGACAAACCCTATAAAAAACCCTATATACACTTCCTTTTCTGTATGTGCTTTTAAATGCAACCTAGCATTGGCCATAAGTCCCGACAGTAATAATAATAAAGAAATTAACAGAATTAAATTTTCATTGTATAAAGTAGTTAACGTAAAAAAAAAGCCTGTTGTTATTCCAATTGAAAGCAGATGAATGCTCGTTTTTATTTTGAGAGAAAACAAGGTGTAAACACAAATTAAGCCCAAACAGGTTGCATAAAATAACAGACCGATGTCTGATAAATTTGGAGATTTTTTAAATGTACTTCCGAGAAGGTAAAATACAATAATCATTATTACAACCGGTGTTTTTCTTTCTTGAATGCTTTCAGCTTTGAAAGATTTTATCAGGTTTAATTTTTTAAAAAGAATTAAAATAAACAGTGGTAAAATATAGGTTGTTACAAATATAAATCCTAGAACAATTGCTTTTGTAAAATAATTGATATTGTTTGGAGTGAAGATAAAATACAACAGAATTCCAATTGTCGGTATTACAATAGGATGAAATACGATTGATATAAATTTATAGAATCTCACTAAATTTCTTTTCGTAAACGAGCAACAGGTAGCTCTAACTGTTCTCTATATTTCGCAACAGTTCTCCTAGCTATTGGATATCCTTTTTCCTTTAAAATAAGAGCTAGTTTTTCATCAGTTAACGGTTTTTTCTTGTTTTCTTCTAAAATTACGTTTTCTAAAATTTTCTTTATTTCTCTGGTAGAAACATCTTCTCCTTGGTCATTTTTCATAGATTCAGAAAAGAATTCTTTGATTAATTTTGTTCCATATGGTGTCGAAACATATTTACTGTTTGCAACTCTGGAAACGGTAGAAATATCCATCTTAATTTTATCGGCTACATCTTTTAGAATCATGGGTCTTAATTTCCGCTCATCTCCAGTTAAAAAATAATCATACTGATATTGCATGATGGCATTCATCGTTAGTAAAAGTGTTTGCTGCCGTTGTTTAATGGCATCAATGAACCATTTTGCTGCGTCTAATTTTTGTTTGATGAAAAACACAGCATCTTTTTGAGATTTACTTTTTACGCTCGATTCTTGATATGTTTTTAGCATTGTATTGTATTCTCTTGAGACATGCAATTCGGGAGCGTTTCTTGCGTTTAAAACCAAGTCTAATTCACCGTCTATAAGTTTGATAGAAAAGTCGGGAACAATCTGTTCTGCTATTTTATTATTACCCGCATAAGAACTTCCTGGTTTAGGGTTAAGTTTAGAAATTTCAGAATTTACTTCTTTCAATTCTTCCTCTGTAATAGCAAACTTCTCTTGAAGTTTTTTAAAGTGTTTTTTTACAAAATGATCAAAAGCTGCTTCTAAAATGTTGATAGCTAAAGCCCTTGTTTCTGTATGTTTTTTCCTTTTTAGTTGAATGATCAAACACTCTTTTAAGTCTCTTGCGCCAACACCAATAGGATCTAAACTATGAATTGCTGTTTTTAAGACAGAAATTACTTTTTCCTCTGTAGTAAAAATATTTGCAGTGAAAGCCAAGTCATCCACTAAATCTATAATGTTTCTTCTAATATAACCACTATCATCAATGCTACCTACCAAAAATTCTGCAATTGCTAATTCTTCGTCATTAAAGCTAAAGGTGGTGAGTTGGTTTTTTAAAGATTGATGAAAACTTGTCCCTGCTGCATAGGGCACGTTTTTTTCATCGTCATCAGTCGAATAATTATTCGCCTGAGTTTTATAATCGGGAATATCATCATCACTTAGATACTCATTAATGTCAATTTCTTCGGCATCATTTTTTTCATTTTCCCTGTCTTCAAATTCGTTTGACAAATCATCATCAAAAGCATCTGTTTCCTCTTTTCCAATATCCAATGCAGGATTTTCCTCAATTTCTTGTTTGATACGTTCTTCAAAAGCTTGTGTAGGTAACTGAATTAGCTTCATCAACTGAATTTGTTGAGGAGATAACTTTTGTAATAGTTTGTATTGTAAGCTTTGTTTTAGCATTGATTAAAGATACACAAATTGGATTAAAAACTTGCATTTTGAGGAGTTCTTGGAAAAGGGATTACATCTCTAATATTATTCATTCCTGTAGTAAATTGCACCAATCTTTCGAAGCCTAATCCAAAACCAGAATGCACTGCAGTCCCATATTTTCTTAAATCTAAATACCACCATAACTCCTCTTCTTCAATGCCAAGAGTTTTCATTTTATTTACCAAAACATCATAGCGTTCCTCTCTTTGGGAACCTCCCACAATTTCTCCTATTCCAGGGAATAGCACATCCATGGCTCTAACAGTTTTTCCATCATCGTTCAAGCGCATGTAAAAAGCTTTGATATTTGCAGGATAGTCAAATAAAATAACGGGACATTTAAAGTGTTTTTCAACTAAAAAGCGTTCGTGTTCAGACTGTAAGTCTGCTCCCCATTCATGAATTGGATATTTAAATTTTTTCTTTTTATTAGGTTTGGAATTTCTTAAAATGTCTATGGCTTCTGTATAAGAAACTCTTATGAAATTATTTTCTACTACAAATTTTAATTTGTCCAATAAACTCATTTCGCTTCTCTCAGCTTGAGGCTTGCTTTTTTCTTCTTGCGTTAAGCGTTGGTCTAAAAATGCTAAATCTGCTTCACATTTTTCCAAAATATAAGTTATCACATATTTAATGAAATCTTCAGCCAAATCCATATTACCATCTAAATCCATAAAAGCCACCTCTGGTTCAATCATCCAAAACTCTGCTAAATGACGCGTCGTATTTGAATTTTCTGCTCTAAAAGTTGGGCCAAAAGTATAGGCTTTACCCAATGACATTGCAAAGGTTTCAGCCTCTAACTGACCAGAAACTGTAAGGTTGGTTTCTTTACCGAAGAAATCTTTAGAGTAGTCAATACTCCCGTCTTCGGTAATTGGAGCTTCATTGTCTTTAAACGAAGTCACCCGAAACATTTCTCCAGCACCCTCAGCATCAGACCCAGTTATAATTGGTGTATGAACATAGTTAAAATCACGTTCTTGGAAATATTGGTGGACTGCAAAAGATAGTTTTGAACGCACACGCATTACGGCACTAAAAGTATTTGTTCTCATGCGTAAATGTGCATTCTCTCTTAAAAATTCGAAACTGTGTTTTTTTGGTTGAATAGGATATTCATCAGGATTGGAATCCCCGAGAATTTCAATTTCCGAAACTTGTATTTCCACCGATTGTCCTCTTCCAAGGCTTTCGGTCAATACTCCTTTTATCGAAACAGCTGCTCCTGTATTGATTCTTCTAAGAATTTCTTCAGGAGTTTTCTCAAAGTTGATAACACATTGAATGTTGTGGATGGTAGAGCCATCATTTAAAGCAATAAAACGATTGCTTCTAAATGTTCTAACCCATCCCTTTAGAGCTACCTCTTGTGAAAGTATTCCTTCCGATTTTAAAATTTTGGCAACGTTATAATGAATCATACTTTTAAAATAATATTGTTATGAATAGATGCTATTATAAAAAATAAAGATACTTTTTTACGATAAAATGGGCAATCATATTTTTAAGTAGTTTATCTTAATTACAGTTTTAAAACAGATATGCCAAATTTCTTATTTTTATTTTAAAGAAATATCTGCAATATTGAGTACTTTTTATGATAAAGTCTCTTCTTTTGGAGGAATAATTCTGATCGCAGGTTTTTTAAACACTTTCTTATTAGCAATCTTCTTTTCAAAAGTTAATAGTAAAGAAGGAAGTAGTAATAAGTTGGAAACCATGGCTAATAACAACGTTATTGAGACCAGTCCTCCTAATGCAATTGTGCCTCCAAAACTTGAGAGCATAAAAGTTAAAAATCCAAAAAATAATACAATGGAAGTGTAAAACATACTCACCCCAGTTTCACGAAGTGCAGCGTAAACAGATGTTTTTATACGCCATTTATTTGCCATCAGTTCCTGGCGGTATTTTGCTAAAAAGTGAATCGTATCATCAACAGAAATACCAAAAGCAATACTAAACACTAGGATTGTAGATGGTTTTATTGGGATTCCTAAAAACCCCATCAATCCTGCTGTAATTAATAACGGAAGCATATTAGGAATTAGAGAAATAAAAATCATCTGAGGAGATCTAAACATCCACGCCATAAAAATAGCAATCAATAATATTGCTAAAGACAAAGAAATCACTAAATTTTTAATTAAATACTTGGTTCCTTTTATAAATACTAGCGCTTTTCCTGTAAGAGAAACTTCAAATTTATCAGAGGGAAATTCTTTTTCAATTACTGTTTTTAAGCGTTTTTGAATGACATCCATTTTTTCTGTACCGATGTCTTTCATAAACGTTGTTATTCTTGCATATCTCCCAGTAGGGTCTACAAAGTTTTTAAGCATTCCTGCATCACTATTTGAATTTTTAGTATATGATAAAATATAGCTTTGTTCTTGTCTTGAGGGTAATTGATAATACTTGGGATTCCCCTTGTAATAGGCTTGTTTGGAGTATTTTACTAGGTTCGTAACAGAGATGGGTTTGGATAATTCTGGAAACGTTTCAATGACCTCGTTTAACTTCTCCATCTTTTTTAACGTAGAGAGTTTCATGACTCCCTTGTCTTTCTTTGTATCTATTAAAATTTCTAAGGGCATGATTCCACCGAATTCACTTTCAAAGAATTTTATATCTTTATAAAACTCCAAACTTTTCGGCATGTCTTCAATCAAACTTCCGGAGACTTTAATTTTATAAACACCAATAATTCCGGCCACGATAACAATAACAGTTGTAAAGTATACAGTGACTCTTTTTTTTCGAACTATTTTTTCCATCCAATCCACTACATTTTCAATCCATCTTCTTTCAAGATGATTCAAATGTTTTTTCTTTGGAACGGGCATAAAACTATATAGAATAGGAATAATTAATAGGGCTAAAATAAAAATACTCACAATATTGACAGAAGCTAAAATTCCAAATTCTCTCAACAAATTACTCTTCACAAAAACAAAGGTTGCAAAACCAGATGCGGTTGTAATATTTGTCATTAAAGTGGCATTTCCTATTTTAGAAATGACTCGTTGTAAGGCTTTTGCTTGTTGACCATGTTTTTTTATTTCTTGCTGATATTTATTAATCAGGAAAACCGCATTTGGGACTCCAATTACTATAATTAAGGGAGGGATTAAAGCAGATAAAACAGTGATTTCGTATCTAAATAAACCAATGAAACCAAATGCCCAAGTAACGCCAATCATTACCACAAGAAGGGTAATAAATGTTGCTCTAAAAGATCGGAAGAAAAAGAAGAAAATAACAGCAGTAATTCCGAGTGCTCCAACAACAAAAAGAGCAATTTCATCTTGAATGTTTTGCGCGTTAAGGGTTCTAATGTAGGGCATTCCAGAAACTCGAACATTTACATTGTTTTTTTGTTCAAATTCTTCTATGGTTGGTAGTAAAATGTTAAAAATGAAATCTCTGCGTTTTGGAGTGTTGATGATTTCTTTTTTGATGTAAATGGCAGTTTGAAGGGTTCCTGTTTCTTTATTGAAAAGTAAATTATCATAAAAAGGAAGTTTTTCAAATAGTTGTTCTTTAATTCTCAATACCTCCTTTGTTGAAGTCGGCTTTTTCTTGTACAAGGGTTCTAATACAAATTTTCTTTTTTTGGTATCTTTTGTTAATTTTTGAATATCTGCTATGGAAAGTGTAAAGTCGACTTCATCTAAATGATTAAATTTTTGAACTAAATTATTCCAAGCGTTAAATTTTTTAGGCGTAAATACAGTTGTGTCCTTAATTCCTAAAATTACCAAATTTCCTTCCTCTCCAAAAATTTCTAAAAATTGGTTGTATTGTAAATTTACTTCATGATCTTCTGGCAAAAGGTTCGCTTCGGTATATGAAAATTTCATGTACTTCATTTGCGATGCTAACAATCCTGTAATAATTGCAATTGTTACTAAAACTGAGTATCGGTTTCTTAAGATAAGACCGGCAATTTTTGTCCAGAAATTCATTTTGAAGTTGTGTGTAAAAGTTAATTAATTGGAGAGTGTTTTTGAAAAAAGAAGAGAGTGCTTATATACACTCTCTTCTTTTGTTTATCAGTTTTTTAAACTTTCATGATCTCTTTCTCTTTTGCGGAGAATTTTTCATCGATATCCTTTACAAATCTATCTGTTAGTTTTTGTACATCCTCTTCTGCAATTTTTTTCATATCGTCAGAAATAGTTGTCTTTTTAATGTCATTGTTTGCGTCCTTACGAGCATTTCTAATTCCTACTTTGGCATGCTCTGCCTCTGCTTTGGATTGTTTTGCTAAACCAATTCTTCTTTCCTCAGTCAATGGCGGAACATTGATCATGATAAAATCTCCGTTATTCATTGGATTGAAGCCTAAATTTGCCATTTGGATTGCCTTTTCAATTTCTTGAAGCATGTTTTTTTCCCAAGGTTGTATACTTATCGTTCTGGCATCTGGAGTATTTACATTTGCCACCTGACTTAATGGTGTTTGAGAACCATAATAATCTACCATTACATTAGCCAACATTGATGGTGTTGCTTTCCCAGCTCTAATGGTTCTTAATTCTTTTACCAAATGCTCAATGGCATTGTTCATTGCCTCTTTGGCAGTATCTAATATAAATTCGATTTCTTCGTTCATTGTATTAGTTTTTAAAAAGATATTGATGATCAGTTATTGACTATCGTCCCAATTTTTTCACCTGAAATTAATTTTAATAAATTTCCAGTGGTATTCATGTCAAAAACGATGATTGGTAACTTGTTCTCTTCACTTAAAGTAAAGGCTGTCATATCCATTACTTTCAATCCCTTTTCTATAATATTTTTAAATGTAATCGTTTCATATTTTATGGCATTCGCATCTTTTTCTGGATCTACATTGTAAATTCCATTGACACGAGTCCCTTTTAAAATTGCATCAGCATTGACTTCAATAGCTCTTAAAACTGCTGCGGTATCTGTGGTGAAATATGGATTTCCAGTTCCTGCCCCAAAAATGACAACACGTCCTTTTTCTAAATGTCGAATTGCTTTTCTTTTAATGTAAGGTTCTGCTATTTCTTTAATTTCTAAAGCGGTTTGTAGTCGTGTATCTACCCCTTCATCTTCAAGTGCACTTTGTAATGCCAATCCATTAATACATGTTGCTAACATCCCCATATGATCTCCTTGTACTCGATCCATACCATTGGCGGCTCCAGAGACACCTCTAAAGATATTTCCACCACCAATAACTATCGCTACTTCTATTCCTTTGGCAATGACTTGTTTTATTTCTTTGGCATATTCAGAAAGACGTTTGGGATCTATACCATACTGTCTCTCTCCCATTAATGCCTCTCCACTTAGTTTTAAAAGAATTCTGTTGTAATTCATAGGTTGTTTTGACAAGTTATGCAAAATTAAGCTTTTTTTTTGAGTTTCCTTTTTTTGATAAATAAAAAAACCTCGCAAATTTGCGAGGTTTTTAATAATAAAATTTAAAAAGTTTACCCTAAAGTGACTCTTTTAAATGAGTTTACCTCAACATCTCCATATGTTTTCACATATTGCGCAACATTTTTCTTTTCATCTTTAATAAAAGACTGGTCTAATAGACATTGCTCTGTATCTAAGGTTGTGTTATCAGAAATAAATCTTTCCATCTTTCCAGGTAAAATTCGATCCCAGATTTTTTCTGGTTTTCCTTCAGCAGCTAACTCCGCTTTTGCAGCTTCTTCAGCTTTGGCTAAAACCTCTTCAGATAATTGAGACATTGAAATGTATTGAGGAACATTTTTTAATGTTTTCCCCAACCTACCTAATTCGATGTTGTCTTTTTCGATGACAGCAATTCTAGCTTCTGTTTCGGCAGCAACAAATGCAGGATCAAAATCTTTGTATGAGAGAGTAGTTGCTCCCATAGAGGCAACTTGCATCGCGATGTCTTTAGATAAAACATCTGCATTGTCTACCACAGAAGATAAACCAACTAAAGCCGCAATTTTACCAATGTGAGTGTAAGCACCAACATAAGCAGCTTCAACTCTTTCAAAGGCTGTGATCTCTAGTTTTTCTCCAATAACACCTGTTTGTTCAATTAGTTTATTCGCAACGGTCATTCCTCCAAAATCTGCTGCCAAGAAAGCTTCTTTGTCAGTGTAGTTTAATGCGATATCAGCAAATTGACTACCCAACGCCACAAAAGATTCGTTTTTACCAACAAAATCAGTTTCACAAGCCAATACGATTGCTACACCAACAGTTTTGTCGGCATTAATTTTTGTTACTGCAACTCCTTCTGTTGAAGCTCTATCTGCTCTTTTAGCGGCAATCTTTTGACCTTTTTTACGTAAAATGTCAATTGCTTTATCAAATTCACCAGCAGCTTCAACCAATGCCTTTTTACAGTCCATCATTCCAGCTCCCGTTGCTTCTCTTAATTTTTTAACATCAGCAGCACTTATCTTTACTGTTTCCATGTTATTTATATTTTAATTTATAATTATTTTGTTTCTTCAGAAGGTGTTTCAGTAACCTCTTTTTTAGCTTTTGCTTTTTTAGGAGCTTTCTCAGCTTTCTTTTTTGGCGCTTTTTCAGCTTTCACTTCTTCTGTTTTTGGAGCTGCTGCTTCAGGAGCTGCTGCTTTTGGAGCCTCTTCTGTTTTAGCCTCTTCCTTTTTGGCTACTTTTTCTTTTTCTGACTTTCTATCTGATAACCCTTCTGCAATTGCATTTGTTACAAATGATAATACTTTGTCTATTGATTTAGAGGCATCATCATTTGCTGGGATTACATAATCTACTAATCTTGGATCAGAGTTTGTATCTACCATTGCAAAAATTGGAATATTTAATTTTTGAGCTTCTGCAACTGCAATGTGCTCTTTTTTAATGTCTACTACAAACAATGCTCCAGGCAAACGAGTCATATCTGAAATAGAACCTAAATTCTTTTCTAATTTCTCTCTCTGACGATTGATTTGTAATTTTTCTCTTTTAGATAATGCATCAAAAGAACCATCTTGCTTCATTCTATCAATCTGAGCCATTTTTTTAACGGCTTTTCTGATAGTTACAAAGTTGGTTAACATCCCTCCTGGCCATCTTTCAGTAATGAAAGGCATGTTTACTGTTTTTGCTTTTTCTGCAACAATATCTTTTGCTTGCTTTTTTGTAGCAACAAATAAAATTTTACGTCCAGAGTTTGCGATCTTTTTCAACGCTTCTGAAGTTTCTTCTATTTTTGCTGCGGTCTTATACAAATCGATGATGTGAACACCATTGCGCTCTGTATAAATATAAGGAGCCATATTTGGGTTCCATTTTCTAGTTAAGTGTCCAAAGTGTACACCACTGTCTAATAATTCTTGAATGTTTACGTTTGCCATTTTTAAATGTGTTTACTTTCTGTTTTTGAAATCAATATATAAGTAGTCTTTTAAGAGTCTTATATATTTAGATGCTAAACTGTTTAATATTAATTTTAATAATAACAGTTCTCGATAGCATATAGTACAATAAATTGATGTTGTACTGTATTAACGTTTCGAGAATTGGAATTTTTTACGTGCTTTTTTCTGACCGAATTTTTTACGTTCAACCATTCTTGGATCACGTGTTAATAGGCCTTCTGGTTTTAGGATCGCTCTATGCTCTGGATTGATAAATACCAATGCTCTTGTAATTGCTAAACGAATAGCTTCTGCTTGTCCTGTAACACCACCACCGTATACGTTAACTTTGATATCATAAGATGTCAAGTTTTCAGTTAACATTAAAGGTTGTTGTACTTTATATTGTAAAGTTCCTGTTGTAAAGTAACTTTTATAGTCTTTACCGTTTACGATAATAGCTCCTTTTCCTTCAGAAAGATAAACACGAGCAACTGCTGTTTTTCTTCTACCGATTTTATGTACTGTATCCATTATTTAAGATCGTTAAGGTTAATTACTTTAGGCTCTTGACCCGCTTGTTTGTGTTCTGCACCTGCGTATACGTACAGGTTTCTGAACAATGCTGCTCCTAAAATATTTTTAGGCAACATTCCTTTTACTGCTTTTTCGATTAATCTCGTAGGATCTTTCTCAAACACTTCTGTTGCAGTTAACGATCTTTGTCCTCCTGGATACCCTGTGTGACGAATGTAGGATTTGTCTCTCCATTTGTTACCAGTTAAAACTATTTTTTCTGCGTTGATAATAACCACGTTATCTCCACAATCTACGTGAGGAGTGAAGTTTGGTTTGTATTTACCTCTAATTAGCTTTGCTACTTTAGAAGCTAGACGACCCAACGTTTGCCCGTCCGCATCAACTAAAACCCACTCCTTGTTTACGGTAGCGCTGTTTGCTGATACTGTTTTGTAACTTAATGTGTTCATAATTACACGATTAGTTTTTGTGTATTAATATAATTTCATTTTCCTTAAAAAAGGAGTGCAAATATATCTCTTTTTATTTGATTGACAAACAGTGTTTTGTTTTTATTTTTACCTTACTTTATTTTTATTTTTCCACCCTTAAAAAGCTCAAATGCAGTTTGGTAGTAACTTATAGTTTCTTCTAATAAAATAGCATCTGTTTTAATAGTTTTCAAGGTGTTCTTTTCTTTATTCCATAGATAAGAAGCATGTTTTTTTTGGGTTTCTAAAACAGTCAACTGATTCTTTTTTAAGAGTGCTACTTTTCTATGATTACCAATAAAAGCTCTTTCTTCTTTTGGGGACATTTGAGTTATATCTTTTCCGAATAAATTATTTGTATAACTCCAGTTTAAATAGCCAAAGAGAGTAGGGAATATATCTATTTGAGAAGATAGTTTTTTTACTTCTCCTGGAATTTCATCTTTTAAATTATATATGAAAGCAGGGATGTGATGATTTTTAATATTAATTTCAGATCGGCCAGCACTGTAGGAGCAGTGATCTGAGACTATTACAAAAACAGTATTTTTGAACCATGGTTTTTTTTCTGCTTTAATGAAAAAATTCTCCAATGCTTTGTCCGAATACTTGACGGCGTTATTCCGGGTCTTTTCATTGGAATCAATAACTCCCTCCGGAAAGGTATAGGGTGGATGATTTGAACTGGTCATCACAAAATTAAAAAATGGTTGTTTGTTGAGATGCTGTTGATCTGCTACTCGGAGTAGTTTTTTAAATAGATCTCCATCGCAACTGGCCCAAGCATTTTCAAAGCTAACCTCGTTATCATTAATCCGATTTCTTTCGGTAGGGATTTCTCTGTCTAATCGATGCCATTTTTTTCTATCAACAATGTTAAAACCATTTGTGCTAAAATAATTTAGCATATTATCAAAATCAGCATCACCACCGTATAGAAATGTTCTGGAATAACCTTTTTGTTTGAATACTTCGCCTATAGTAAATAGGTTGGCATTATTTTTCCTTTTTACAATACTTCTTCCGGGAGTTGGTGGTATCGATAAACTAATTGCTTCAATTCCTCTTATTGTTCTGGTACCTGTCGCAAACATATTTGTAAAAGCAACCGATTGTTTGTGCAATGCATCTATCGTTGGAGTTAAGTTTTGCGTATTGCCATACCTTTTTAAAAAACTAGCACTCATGCTTTCTAATCCAATAAAAATAACATTCGGTTTTTTTTCTTCACCTGTATTAGAAGTATATCTTGAAATAGTATTTTTAGAATTTATTAAAAGATCATTTTTTGCCTTTATAGCGTTTCTTACAATTGTATAGTTTTCTTCATCAGACAGTGTTTCGTAAAATTCATTAAAATTTAATTCATTGCTTTTGTATGCTGCAAAAAATGAATATAAACCCGATTTTGCTATTTCATTTTCATTAATATTATCAAAAATTTCTGCTTGAACATTGTAAACATAAAAGTGAAAAATTGAAAAAAAAATTATTATGATTGATGAGGGTATGATTTTAACTAGAAAACCATCAGTATTTTCAAAAGTATTTTTGTAAGCATTTTGTTTTTTTGCAAAAATCACACTGATAATTACTAATAACACGATAATCATTATTAAGGCTGGTAAAGGAAAAGATTGATGGATGTTTTCAATAACTTCATAAGTGTACAACAAGTAATCTACTGCAATAAAATTATAACGTCTCTGATATTCCCTCCAAAAAGGGATTTCTGCTAAAAAAGAAAAAATGATTAGAAAGAGGAAAAAACCATAAAAAAACTTAGTTGCTATTCGGTCCAATTTACAACCAATTTTTTTTTGGGGTATTAATAATAAATACAATACATACGCAAATAAGAAGTATGATAAAGCGCCAATATCATAGCAGAATCCAATTCCAAAAATTTTGAGAAGGTTTGTTAAAGAAAAATCGATGTATTGAAAACTTAAAAAGTACAATAAAACTCTCACAATGAAAGAAAATGTGATAAATGTTATTGCAAATGTTTTTAGTAATTGAAAGCGTTTAGGGATTTTGAAAAAGGTTATTTGTAACATTTTAATGGGTAGATTTATTTGAACTCTTTTTAACTTCTTTTATGAAATGATTAAAAGATAGCTGAGTACTCAAAAGGGGCTTTTGTAATAATAGTGATCGATTTTTTGTGCGCAAAAAAAAGGAATTATAATTCATAATTTCTCCCTTCTTTTGCAAATTGAAATCCTAATTGTTCAATTTTTTTTCGCTCTTTACTTTCTTCTTGAAGTGTCGGATTAGTATGGTTAAAGTGAATAAAAATTATTTTATTTTTTGTATCCAATGATTCATTCTTAAACAAACTGATTGTTTCTTCTATAAACGGATGAGGTACTTCTGTCATTGCTCTTTTTACTTCTTTTTGATCCATAAAAGTGGCATCCAAAAACGCATAATCTACTTTTTTTACTTCCTCAATAATACTTTGTTCCCAACGTGACCACTTGTCAATATCTGGAATAAATAATGCAGATTTTTTTGAACTCTCAATTTTATAACCCACGGTTTCTGAGAATTCGTCTCTATGAGGAACCATAAAAGGAGTCACCTTTAATTTTTTATTTACAACCACGGTAGAGTCATGTTGTAGGTTTTGAAGTGATATATTTTGTAATGAAACCAATTGACTCCAAGGACCGTTGTTTGTCAAATAAGTTCTCATTTTGGGCATTGTATATACTTTGATATTTTTTTTACCTAAGGCTTCTCTCCCGAAATACATCAAACCACTATAGTGACCAATATGAGCATGGGTTAAAAAAACACCATCAATTATTTTTTCTTTCTTTACATGATGTTGTTCT
>Ga0206677_10000185_pt1 | contig 57078 bp, 40 predicted proteins | sample M130m12015metaG_FD_155475 | JGI IMG/M metagenome (GOLD analysis project Ga0206677, IMG submission 155475) | Ammonia-oxidizing marine archaeal communities from Monterey Bay, California, United States - M1 30m 12015 | ecosystem: Environmental > Aquatic > Marine > Intertidal zone | place: USA... | reverse complement strand
CCTTCAACCGATGCTTCATCAGATGTAGAATTGGAACTTATTGAAGTTGAATCCGACGAAGAATCTCTTTGATTGTATGAACAACGTACCATTTCCCTTATGTGCTATAGGGACGACCATAGAACATGATTGATGCGGACCCGCTGAGTAAAAAAGCGCCAAGTTACGTAGGGATTGATCGTTCAAGAAGAAGGAATGTGGCGCAGTCACTCTTTCTTGTCACCTTAATGCTCTGCTCTACGTTTGCTGCAATTGATTTTGTTTCTGTTGATGTAAGTGCAGCGTCCGATTTGGACGGTGATGGGCTAACATATGGTCTAGAGTACCTGATTAACACAGCAGCGACTGACTGGGATTCTGACAACGATGGCCTTCCAGACGGTTGGGAATGGAAGTATGGTTTAGATCCGCTCTCTTCAACCGGTGGCGATGGCGCCGTTGGTGATCCAGATGGTGACGGCATGTCTAATCTGCAAGAATACTCCTACCTCCAACCATCGAGTTGGGACAATAGCGCAACACCTGGCGTCCTTGATAACGGTGTTTGGTGGAACGGAACGATTCCTGTCAACGACTGGAACGAAGAAGATGCGATGCAATTCAATCAACCAAAATGCGGTGACGCAGGAAGCGATGGGCAAGGGAACGTCATTCTGTGTGATGAAGACCCAGTAGGCAACATCTGTGCCAATAACTTCGACGATGATAAAGACGGTCAAGTCGATGGTGCTGATTCTGATAACGACGGGGACGCAGATTGTGCTTCTGATGACGATGACGGTGACGGCATCGCTGATGAAGACCCTAACGGATGGGACACTGATGGCGATGGAATGCCTGATGGATGGGAAGCAGCTAACGGATTGAATGCAACCAGTGCTTCAAACGCTGATGGTCCAAATGGAGATCCTGACAACGATGGTCTCATCAATCTCATGGAATATGTTAACCCTACATGGACAACCAATTGTGGCGGAGTTCCTTGTTTCCGACCTGGACCCGATGGAGTTCCTACAGAAACCGTTTCTCCGTGTGACCCCGTACAAGGCATCGGTCCTGGCGCATGTGCCACCTACACTGCCGAAGTCGATGGCATTACTTCTACGAACCCTCAAGATAGCGACACAGATAACGATGGACTCAATGATTCATATGAGGCGCTCACACTCCTAACCGACCCGACAAGTTCGGATACCGATAGCGATGGGATTCCAGATGGGATCGAAGTTAACGGTGCTTACGGAAATCCTGCACAAGCTTCTGATCCTCGTGACAACAATACTGATGATGATGCCTTCGATGATGGTGATGAAGATGCGAATGGAAATGGAATCGTTGATGCTGGTGAAACAGATCCTACGCGCAGAGAGGACTCTGGGGATGAAGACAACGACGGTATCCAAAACTGGGAAGAGAACCTCTCCTGTACTGAATGGAATGTCGCCGATACTGATTTTGGAGGAATCAATGACGGTGATGAACGTAACGTCAGCCATGGAACCGATCCTTGTGATTCTCTCATCGATTTTTCAACGAGTTTCGTCTCCTACACCTCTGGTTCAAATCAACTGCAAGTCACTGACGGAAGTGGATTCAATCCAAATGGTGGAATCGGATTCTACAATGTGTCAGGAACCTTCACCTCATTCGCTTATCTAAGCGTAGTAAACAATGTCATGCAAGGGGTGTCGGTTGGTCCAGTAGGTACGCCAACGTCCGTTGATAACCGCAACGGTTCTTTCTGCCATACAGAAGCTAACGGCGATGGTACAATCAGTACAACTCGAACATACTGTGATGATGATTACACTGATTCAGATGGGGACGGTCTTGCCAACTGGCAAGAATTGCTTGGAACATTTGGCTGGTTCTCAAACCCAACGCTTGTTGATACTGACGGCGATGGTGTTGATGACTTCGATGAGGTGTTCGATAACACTGACCCGACTGAGCCTTGTTTCAACTTGCTTGACCCTGATGGCGATGGAATCAACTCTTACTTCGAAAATACCACTGGTTGCAATCTTGCATTCATCGGGATTACAAACGGTTCTACTGATACTTGGGTAACCGATTACCTCTCAGTAGATACAGATAACGGAGGTGTGGATGACCGGACTGAATACTTTGATAGCACCAATCCTGAAAATGATCCTTCTGATGATCTTCTTCCAGATGATTATGATAACGATGGTATTCCTGACGCTGTTGAAAACGTAACAGGTTCCGATTGGCGAAATCCCGACACCGATGGGGGAGGTATGCTCGATGGTGCTGAATGCCCACAACAATTCTGGTTCTTCAATTGCGTGGGTGCTCCATTCAACTTGTTTGATCCAACGGATGATATGCCTCAAAATGATGTTATCTTTTGGGCTAACAATACAACTGGATCTGTTGATGAGGGTCTTGCTAAGTATTGGAGAAAGTACACAAACGACATCCCTACAGGGAATTCATTCACACATGACAACGCAGTTCACCCAGCAACCGAAGTCGTGCCTCCGTTCACAAATTTGACTCATATGGCGAGTACGACCTTTGCCAATGATACCATCACGTGGCAAGTTACCTACAATTTCCCTATTGGTGAAGGCGCTTTACCACTACCTGCCTCGACGACGAACGTCTCTTTCTGGGCAGATTCTGCTGTAATCCTCACGCGCACCAATGATACACATCGCTACGAAGTTTCTGGTGGGTTCGTTGAGGAAATCATCGTTCAACAGCCAGAATATTATTTCGATTGGGACGTACTAGCCAGCAACAGTATCGCAGGACAAGGCTTCCCGTATGAGATCGAATTGCCTGCATATTACACCGATTCTACTGATGCCCGCTCTGTTGTAATGAACATTACAAATGGAGTAATCACAGATTCATCTGCAGTTAATGCTTATGATAAGGCACTTGCGTTGGAAACCTTCCTGCGTGAAGGAAATAGTTCCACAGAATTTAAGCTCAATTTCGATGGCTCAGGTCTCGTTGATGGTGAAGATCTCTCGACCTATATGCTGGAAATAGCAAATGAAGGTACGTGCAGTGAATTCGCAACGACATTCGTAACCATGGCTCGGGTTATTGGTCTTCCAGCACGTCTTGTTAGTGGATTCAAAGGTGGAGACTGGAACGGTAACGGCTATGCCGTAGGTGCTCAACATTTGAGAACCTGGGCTGAAGTTCGATTACAACAATCGAGCTCCGCTGGCGGTCTTGATTTCGGATGGGTTCCTTTCGATCCATGTCCAGATCCTGCTGAACTCGATGTTCGAAATGTGACTTATTCCCCGGTTGATTTCGATCGTGATGGAAGCGATGGTAATATTACGATTACAGGCGATATCGGATTCCTCGAAAATCAAACTGCAATTGAAGAACTCTTAGTCAAGGGATACCTTGTACCTCTGGCTGATGCATTCGCAGGCGTGAGTGGACTGAATACTCCTGAGCGCCTCATCAACATTACAATGACTGATGAAAATGGCATCTTTACTTTGGACGGTCTGCCATTTGAAAGCATTCCTCCAGGCTTTGGAGCGATCATGCTTGAAGTTGAACAGAAAGGGTACATCTCTTCACAGACAATACTTACTCCAAACTCGACTGCAACAGGCCCGAGTAACTCATGGTGGATGAACATCTCAGATGATGCAACACTCAACCATACCTCGCCAAATGCAATTAATTCACCAATTGTTGGTGCAGGAGCAACTACCACGATTGAAGGATTCATTGGGTATGAACAACTACCGTTCACAGATGCTTCACTCGTTGTAAATTCAACCGTGTGGTTGTCGTATACTTCCTCAGTGGATGGCCCTCAAAACTTGACGACTACTGTAAGTCCATCAGGTACATGGGCGTTTGAAATGACTCTTGATGAACTTGAAACAAAGACAAACATTAGCGCAATATTGGGCTATGAGGGATGGGTGCAATCGATAACAGGACTTACTGCACCTACATTCCACTTGAGACCTGTCATGCAATCAATTACGTTGGATATTCGTGATGCTCCTAATTTGACCGCTACTCTTGAAGGACCAGGTACAAACTCAAGCCTACTCCTTCTCGACGATAACATCTGGGTCAACGGAACAGCACTGACAATCGGCGCCTCTCCAGTTGCAATGAGTGGGAATCTCTCGTTTTCAATGCGTGAGAATAACAGTGGTGGGGAATGGATTGAAATCTTCAACCAATCAGTGAACGGGGCATTCAACATTCAATTCTTGCTCAATTCCACAGACGTGAATGTCGCAGCAGGTCTACTCGAAACACGATTACGGTTCTATCCGGATCTATACGAATCCACAGATGATGCAAATCTAAGCGGAGTCGATCAATACTCCCTTGTTGGCATCTTGAATTTTGAAATTATCGCCACTCCGCAACTTCGTGGAGAACAAACGAATGTTCTGGTTCAAATCTCTGACCACATGGGTGTTGAAGTTGGATTAGCTGTGCCTGGGGATTATTCGTTCTACTTCAATGGAACATGGGTAAACACCACTAGTGACCCTGACTCATCATTGCTTACCCTTTCTTGGCCTCTTGATTCGACACTCAAGCCTAACGATTACGTCTTTGATGTTCAGTTCAATGGCTCTGAATTATACCAACCAGGTACAGATAATGGTTCGATCCGTGTGCAAGCAGAAATCGGTTGGAACGTAAGTGTCTTGCAAGATTGGACACATCTTGGAAATACCACGTATGTTGTTGGAGATCTCTTCGATGGTTTGTACACGAATGAAGCGGTGCTCGGAAATGATACGATTATATCCATGACGATGCTTGATTCTGAAGGATTCCCATTCGATCTTGCAAACGGTATGCTTGACAACGCTACAGGTAAATTCAATCTTACCGTTGTAATGCCTACGACCCTTCCATCAAACGGATATGAGGTTGTTATTGACTTTAATTTCGAAGCAATGGCACCTCCTGGCGGTGCATATTACCGAGTTGTCGATACATCGACTCCACCAAATCCTCCTGTGTTACCATCAGTAACTGTTGGTATAGAATCGGAATTCTTGGTTCAAGAGGAATTAGCGGTTGTGGAGTTCGTTTCAGGAGAGCCTGTTGTGTTCAATACGACTGTCTTTGATATTGCAGATAATTCCAATATTTCTGGTGTTACAGTCGATTACGTCTGGGATTATGGGAACACAAACCTTTCTCTCGGAACAGGTATCACTGATGCTGAAGGAAACGCAACCTTCACATGGAGTTCCTCTAACGTCGCCCCTGGGCAATATACGCTCCAGATGCTCGTTCTAGACGACTTAACAGACCCGTTAGCAATCGGTAACAGTCGAAGAACTGGCAACAGTACCTTTGTCAACGTAACCGTTCAAGTCCCTACAGACATCCGTATCGATGTTCTCCCATCGACAATTACTGCTGGTGTCGACTTCAACATGCAAGGTCAAATTCTTGATGATGATGATCCATTGCGACCTCTCATCTCTGGTGTGCGTCTTGACGTATATTGGCAATCGAACCCAGAAGAACTTCTTCGAAGCGGAGTACCGACACTTTCCAATGGTAGTTTCAATCTCACAGTTCCGACTGATGTATCAAACAATGGGACAGTACGTGGTCCTCGAACACTCGTTGTCGAGGTCGTTGAAGACTCATCATTGTACTATCTTCCATCTGAAATTTCGAACCCAGTGTTTGTTTTCGGAGTGACTCAATTGGAAGGCCTCCAACCAAGCAATCCAGTCTTAGTGAATAGAGGTGAAACAGTTAATCTCAGCGCTACGTTAGTTGAATCGAGTTTTAACTTCCGGCCTATTGGTGCTTCAAGTGTTACAACACTCTTCCATGAGACATGGCTCCCTACAGTGACTACAGATGGTTCAGGTACTGCAAATACTTCATTCAGTATTCCGAATACTCACCCTCTAGGTCTCATCATTGTCAGTTACTTCTACAACGGAAGTACTGATTTGTTATCAACACAAGCCAATCTTTCAAGTGTAACAGTACGATCACTTACTTTCCTTGTCGTTGATCAAATCACCGATAATCCAGTAGCAGGGTCGAGTTTCAACGTCTCTGGACGTGTTGTTTCAGATAACGGCACTGGATTGATGAATCGTGATGGTTCTCGTCTAACTACCAACGTGTTGTTCACAATTGATGATCAGCCTGTCGGATTCTCTGTCAGCAACGGTTCGGTACAAGACGGTGGATGGTGGAATGCTACGCTTACACTCACCCCTGGATTTGAAGCAGGAACGCATGTTCTCGAAGCCTCGATTGTTCCGACAGTCAACTTCTATGTTGGTTCAGAAAATAATACTACATTCGACAGCCGTGGTTATTCAGTAATCACATTCCTTGAGCCATCTCTTGATGCACTCGGACAACCAACATTGAATGATCGTACGGAGCGTGGAACGCTCTTAGATGTCAGAATTCTACTTGAAGACAACACTGGAAACGCCATAGGTGGTCAACAGATCACATTCATGCTTCCAGCAACAGATCAAACTGATGAAGTATCAGTTACTGTAACGACTGCAACAAATGGTTCTGCAAACGGTTCTCTTCTTGTTCCGTTCAATGCGACAGTAGGATTCTCGGATGTGCAAGCTCAGTATCTTGGAATTTCAGGAACAACAGGACTACTTGGATACAACACTTCCACGCAATACGTGGTTTTGGCACAAACAAACATGTCCATTCTTGAACACACAGAACAATTGACAGCAGGAGAAATCTTGTACGTCAATGGAACACTCCTCGATGATCTTGGATTGCCGTTGTATGTTGATGGAGTTGAATCTGTGGCGATTGTTCGTATGCTCGTGGATGGAGTACCTGTTGCAAGTGTTCAATCTGATGCACTTACAGGAGCATTCTCCTTTGTTTACACAGTTCCTGAATCAACTGCATCTGGTGGTCACATGGTGGAAGTTCAATTCACAGGTGGTCGCGATTGGGTTGACCCAATTGGAATTGGCGATCCAGTTGATCCTGAATTCTATATGCCAAGTAGTGATATGATTAATTTCAATGTAAGTGTGCCAACACAAATTTTGCTCATTACTGCCACTGGAACTGTCGATAGAGAAGATACAATGACTGTTCAGGGACGGCTTCTCGATGTTGTTGACAACCCATTGCTCGATCAGAGTATTGACATCTATCTCGGCGGAGTCTGGATGACCAATGTTTCAACCGATGAAACCGGTTTGTTTACTGCGGTAATTCCAGTGCCTGCTGATGCTACACTCGGACCAGTTGTTCTTGAGACACAATTCAACGGAACATCATTCTACCTTCCAAGTGACTCCAACGGTACGTGGACCATATACAGCAAAATTTTGGTTGATGTTTCAGTTCCAAGTCCACTCGCAGTTACGGATACCGTAACCATCACTGGTTCAGTACTTGATAATCAACTTGAACCAATTGCTGGCCATGTTGTTGAATTGAAGGTGGATGGATTCGTCCTGACTCAAGTGACAACGGGCTCAGATGGTACGTTTTCATACGATTGGACTGTTCAAGACTTCTTTAACTTCGGTGACAATTTGCTTGAAGCAGATGTCATCGCTCAAGGATATTACAGAGAAGGTTCTGCGAATCAATCCTTCTTCCTGTCACATCGCTCAGCAGTTACTGTTGAGTTTGTAGACGGAGTTGATGCAACACGAGGTGACTTCTGGTCCATCTCTGGTCGCTTGTTCGATATTGACACAGTAGACCAAGACGGTATTGCAAATCAAAATGTTCTTGTTTACCTCGATGGTGTTTTGATGACAACTGCAACAACAGACTCTGAGGGGACATATACCGCAACAGTTCTTGCAGGGATGGATTTGGCTCGTGGAAACGGTCACTCGATTGAAGTGGTCTTTGAAGGCACTCAAGAGCACCTCAGTACGGCTTCGAACGGTACTGTGACTGTGTGGGCAGATATTCTGATCACAATCGATGCGACCTCAACTGAAACATCTGTTCGCTCGGACATTGCAAATCCAATCAGACTGACTGGAAGCATTTCAGAAGTCGGTGGAATTGGAGAAGTCTTCGAAGATGTCGTCATCTACATCGGTAACAGTTCAAACTGCATCAATGGTTTCGAAGCAGCGTTCTGCTTTGACGGTGTCACAGAAGATTGGAGCATTGGTAACTTCACACTTACAGCAACGACTCCAACCTCATTGCAACCAGGACCTCAGTTCATCAGTGTCGATGTCCCTCGAGACACGGCTCTTTACATCAATGGTGCATCACGTGCTCACCCATTGTACGTCAAGGTCAATGCGGAGATTACTCCATCAATCGATACGATTGTCGAAAATGAAGATGAAAAGGTCAATGGAGATGTTTCAATTATTGCGATTGATACTTCAGAAGGTTTGTCAGGTATTGCAGTTGAATTCAGTCTCAACTCTGAAAATGGTACACGATTAGCAGCCATGACTTCTCTTACAGATTCAGATGGTGTTGCAACCTTTGAATTCAACAACGATCCTCCGTATGGCGATGATGATATATTTGGAAAACTCAGTCTTGACATTGATATAACCGATCCGAGATTGTCTCAGCAGACACTTGACAACTTTGAGTCTCAAACTTTTGCACCAGAGTATGAGTATGAGGAAGAGGCCGCAGGAATAAGCGTCTGGACGTATGTCGTCCTCTTGTTCTTGGCTGCGATTGTTGCTGCTGGTACTGTTATGTATCAAAGAAGAAAGGAAACAGAATTGATGTCCGAAATGGCTGAAGTTTTCGAATACACAGCAGAACTTCTAGCTGCTGGTGATTCAATACGAGAAGCAATTTTCAACTGCTATCAGAACCTATGTGCTTCTCTTCAGAGCAGAGGCCTTTTGCGCAGAGATTTCGAAACAGTTCGTGAATTCGAAGTCGCTATCCGTCAAGCAACTCCTGGTATCAGCGATGAGTCGCTACAAGCCCTCGATAACATGTTTGAGATGGCTCGATATGGTCGTGAAGAACTTGGTGCTCAGCATCAACAATCCGCACAGGCTGCTCTCGACCGAATGATCTCTGAACTGAGTTACAAGAATGGTTGATTACCAGCGAAGGTGAAGTCTTCCGTTGACGAAGTGAACTCGCAATGTCTCAGCTTGCTCACTGTTAAGTGGAAGGATTCGCTCAAAAGGAGCATTGTCTTCTTGTTGAATGGTGATTTTGACTTGGGTTTCAGTTCCAAGTTTTTGGATTTGTATTCCCAATTGTTCTGGTGCAACTCCAAGGAGGGGAATTGTCAGTCCATCTGGATTACTCATCCCATGCAATTCTTGCAAAACCCATTCTAAGCGTTGGGTAGGTTCAACCTCTGCAATGTGTGTTTCTGGAATCATTCCTGCTTGAACAAGGACATGCTTGTGCATAGATTGAACTTCATGCAGATGGGTTGCTGAGGATTGGAATTCGGTGTGAAGTTGTTCAGGAGTTGATGAGAAATCACTCGTTCCGATTTCTTCTACTTCCTCTTCAGATACGTCCAATGGTTTCCAGTCGCTCATGTTCTTCCCTCTCGCTTGTTTATGATGAACCTTCGTGTAGTCTTTGGACTCTTGAAAAGAATCGTCGAGCAAAGGATTTTGTGGTTTCAGGTTCGTTTGTTGCGTTCATCCTGACATCAGCAGGATAGCATTCGATGTAGGTTCTGTCATTATTTCTTTTATCGAGCAAAAGAATGAGCGCTCGATCTGCAATACTTCGGATTGGACGTCCCATCGCTTGGAGAATGGCATTAATGGCAGGTTGAGTTGAGGTATATCTCCAGGCATTGCCTCTGCCAAATCTCTCTTCAACATAACTTCTCAATGCCTTTTGATGAATAGAAGGTGGAGGGTTTGGGATGCCAATACAAGCCACAGCATCGAGAACCCCATTCTGATAATCAATACCTTCAGCCAACCGTCCTCCAAAGACTCCAGCGAGTAGAATTCTTCGTCCAGAAGCTTTTGCATTTTCAAGGACATCGAGTAATTGATCAACATCTTGCTTTGACCATGTTCTGTCCTCCATTCTCAATGTCACTCCTCGGAAGACTCCTTCACCAATGTATTCATTGAGCATCGAGTATGATGGGACGAATACTGCAACGTGACCAGGTGTACCATCGCATAATGCTTGGAGATGATTACGTATACGTTGTGTGTTATCGAATGAACGATCCTTGTATCTCGTGGTAACGTCATTGGCGACCATAATTGGCCTTCGTTCTTTGGCAAAAGGAGATTCATAAGCTTGTTTTGTAGTCTTTTCTTTCCCAATTCCAAGTAAGTCCGCATACATCTTCGGAGGATACAGTGTACCAGACATCAGTATGCTTCCTGCACAATTTTGCAAAACAGGTCCACTTACTAATCCCGGGTCGAGAAGATGTGAGGTTATTCGTCCCTCTCTTCCCTTTGTATCATGAACAAAGACCAATGCAGTACTCTTCCCAAATCGAAGGAGATCTTCGAGAAGATTTGCAATTCGATGTGCATCGATTTCGACATTCGGATTATCGTCCTCAGTTTCAAGTTTGATTTGGACGCCATTCAGAATATCTCTCAGCATCTTAAGTCGGTCAGTTTCTCCTGACGGAGACTCAACGGATTCTACAGGTTCTTGTCCCAGTTGTTGTTGTCCTGCTTTCCCTTCAGCCTCATCACATGCCATGAGAAACATTCGTTGCAATCGATTAAATTCGACTTTTCGTTCCTCAAACTCAGCAGGTTCATTCAAGATTTCTCGGAAGAAATCACCCATTCGTGAACGCAATTTCTTCATGACTTCAAGCGCCCATGCTGCCATTCTCGCATTCAATTCAGCAACATCTCCACCCATTCGTGCTGAAGTTTCAGCCAATGATTCAGCATATTCTTCCAACTCAAAGGTTGCGTTTCTTACAACAGTTGGTGTGAATCGTCGCTGCATTCCCATGCGAATTCGATCTGGAAGATTATGCGCTTCATCGACAATGACAATGATGTTTGCGAGGTCCAATTCCATCGCCTTAAGGGATGCTTCCCTTACTGCATCAACGAAAAGATGGTTGTAATCTCCCACGAAAACATCGGTTGATGAAACAGCTTCTCTCGCAGCCTTCCATGGACAAGTGAGTGTAGGTACCCCATGCTCAGTATGCGTCTTTGCCATCTGGACGAGTTCATCTACATGGAGGGGGTCGGATAGAATTCTATGCCTCAAACCAGGTGCTGGCGTCGTAAATGGTTTGCAGGATCTCTCTGAACGGGCTTGACTGCATAAAAGGGAAAACAAAGCATGACCTTCGTTGGCAAACGGTTGGACGCACATGCTGGATTGTCCTACCATGTCAACAAGACGTACCTTGTCTTCTCGAGGACGTCGAGCATTGATTCTGCGGACAGTATCGACAACAATTTTGTGTTGACTTTGTCGTGATGTAAGGAAGAAAATTGTTCGTGGGCCGTCGCTTGTTCTCGCCGCTTCGATGGCTGCAGCCAAAGCCGCTGCAGTTTTACCAATACCTGTAGGCGCTGCGGCGAGATGATGGCCTCTTCGCTTGAGTGCACTAAGACAATCTCCGATCATCTCAAGTTGACCTGGTCTTGCCTTTTCATGAGCAAGGTAAGGGATGTCACCTCCTTGAACTGGGTTCTCCGCCTCACTCATAATGTTAGAACAATGACGACCCCTCTAAAGGATTCGGTCGAAAGCCTTCGCTAATTGAAATCAGTTGTGTCGCAGAGTGGGGTCTACGACACGTGTGGGGATCCTGCCGTCAAGAGACTGGCGTGGAATCGTTGTCCCCCCGGCCGTCATCCGGGAGGTTGTGGGGGTCGTGGTGTTGGGGTCCACGGAGGCCGAGTTGTGCAAGACGGGCACGTACACGTAAGTTAGCTAGGCCATGCAAGTTCAGCCGACCTTGCACGTCCTTGAAGGAGGCATTCGGAAGCGTGTTATCTTCGTCGTGCCAAATCATCCCATCCCCTCTCTGCTCTCACCGCTTTTTACTGGTGGTATTCCTTACGTTTCATGGTCGCATCTCTTGATTGATCAACGACCTCTTGGAGTTTCATTTGTTCTGTCTCGGCTTCCATCAACTTCTGCTTGACATACAGGTGCATGCCTTCTGAGGCAGCCTGTTCATGCGATGTGCCATAGAGTTCGTACAATGCAGCCAAGTTTTGCTCCATCATGCGACCTATTGGGATTCGAACGCTCTTCATTCCTGGCAATTGCGCTTGGCCATGAAGTAACTGTTGGATTGCAAGGCGAATAACATCGGAGCGGTTGTTCAAACCAGCGTCTCCGACGAGCATGTCCAAACCTTGCATTGTATCTGCATCAAGTCGAATTGATGTCAATGTGCTTTGGTTGCTCATTTCTTGCCCTCCTATCTATTCGGAGTAGAACATAGCATATAAAGTATTACATTTGTCATACATATCGTATTACAGTGTATTTCAGTAGATAGTTTCTAATCCCTGCTGCCCTGTCCTGCGTTTATGCTGGAAGACAGTCCTGGAAACCGCCTTTATCTTCGCTTAGTCGAAACTGCTCTTGAAGATTCAATCGTTACTGATGATGAAGCCTCGATTCTTCGAGTCCTGTCACATGCACTCGGCGTGCAACCAAGTGACACTGCATTCTGTATTTCAATTGCGAAAGGCGATGAGCGTTCTCCTTTTGAGAGCGATGAATCTTTGCTGGAAATGCCTATGGGGAGTGTTTCGACATACCAATCTGCCCTCATTGCCGCCTTAGATGATGAAGTAATCACCGAGGACGAGTGGGCCTTGCTCGACCATTTGAGGCAATTACTCGGGATTCAACCCGATCAACACGGTATGATTGAGGAAGCAATCCACGCTATGTCCGAAGTCGACGAGCAAGGTCGTAAAAGACTTGAACGACTTGAGCGATTTATGACCGTTTGTCCATTCGCTTGATGCTTAAGAAAACGGGTTCTTGGCTACTCGACCAATGACAACCATTAGAAACAGTTTGAGGGTCGAGCAGGCTAAGGTGGAATCATTCCATGCAAATTGTAAAAGAAATATACGATGCAGTTGTCGCCCGAGATCCTGAACAAGCCGAATTCCATCAAGCAGTATGGGAAGTGTTGGAAAGCCTAGGTCCAGCTTTAGAACGCCACCCAGAATACGTGGATATTGTAAAGAGAATCGTTGAGCCAGAACGCTTGATTCATTTCAGAGTTCCTTGGGTTGATGACGCAGGTAATGAACATGTAAACCGCGGTTTTAGAATCCAGTTCAACGGTGCTATTGGGCCATTTAAGGGCGGACTTCGATTCCATCCATCAGTCAATGCATCAATTCTCAAGTTCCTTGCCTTTGAGCAGATCTTCAAGAACAGCCTAACAGGCCTTCCAATGGGTGGCGGAAAAGGTGGTTCTGACTTCAATCCTAAAGGACGAACAGATGCAGAAGTTATGCGCTTCTGTCAATCGTTCATGATGGAACTCTGGAGACACATTGGACAAGATTGTGACGTTCCTGCAGGTGACATCGGTGTTGGAGGTCGAGAAATCGGCTACATGTACGGAATGTACCGCAAACTTCGAAATGAATTCCAAGCAGGAGTTCTCACTGGAAAAGGACGCACATACGGTGGGTCACTGATTCGACCAGAAGCTACTGGATACGGTCTTGTTTACTTCGCTCGTGAAATGCTTGCTGCTGCAGGCAAGTCCTTCGAAGGGGCATTGGTTGCGATCTCAGGTTCTGGAAACGTTGCTCAATTCGCTTGTGAAAAGGTCCTCGACCTTGGTGGCAAGCCAGTTACAATGTCTGACTCGAGCGGATGGATTCATGATCCATCAGGCATCGATCGTGAGAAGTTAGCTTGGATTATGGATCTTAAGAACAACCGAAGAGGACGTATCTCAGAATATGCATCCCACTTTGATACTGCAACATTCACAGCATCTGCTCCTGAACCAACACCAAACGGCCTATGGGGCGTTGATGTTGACGTTGCACTTCCTTGTGCTACACAGAATGAATTGAATGGGCCTGAGGCAGAAATGCTAGTTGCAAACAATGTCATTGCTGTTGCAGAAGGTGCAAACATGCCATGCACTCCAGAAGCAGTTGAAGTCTTCCAAAAGCACGGAATCCTCTTCGCACCAGGTAAGGCATCAAACGCTGGTGGTGTTGCCACCTCTGGTCTTGAAATGAGTCAAAACAGTCTGCGTCTCTCTTGGACACGTGAAGAAGTTGATGCTCGTCTCGATGCGATCATGGTTGGAATCCACAAGAATGCTTACGATACTGCAAAGGAATATGGCCGCGATGGCGATTATGTCTTTGGAGCAAATGTAGCAGGTTTCCTCAAGATTGCTGAAGCTATGCTTGCACAAGGTGTCGTTTGAACAAGCATTCACTCTTTGCAGAAATTCTGTATTTGATCATATGGGCGTTTAGCCTTGTCTCAATACTTGATTCAATAATCAAGTAATCGATTCACCAACAGCGAATGTATTGACACGGAATTCTTGTGTAAGGTGGCCGCCGTTTGGCAAGTAAATCGAGTAATATGCAGATATCCCATTGTCAAATATATATTTCGGGCCACAGTTAGGTCCGGCGCCATTACCGGTGCCGACTCCTCCATCTGCAATGACAAAGTATCGTTTTCCAGAAACAAGCGTGTCAGGTAAATCGATGCCTCCCCCAACTTCCCATATTGTAACTTGATCGGGTGCTGAGCCAACTGGGTCGCCCAAGAAACCCATTCTTCGGAACATGTTCCCGTTTAATTCACACCATAACACCCATGCGATTTCATCAGTAATTACCTCCTCGCCTAAGCTCTGAAATTCAATCATGAGGAGATAATCATCGAATGCATCATCTACCCAACCTCCAACGAAAACAACCTGTGTATGGGCTTCATTGGTTGCAACTGATATGGTTTTTTGAGAGGTTTGGGTAATCGCCTCAAGTTGTTGAATCATTACATATGCGGAGGATGTTATTGCAAGTAAAGAACCGATGAATACGATCATAGCCCCTAATCCAACTTGGGCAAGTACATCACGGTCTTCTCTCATTAAATCAACTCATTAAATCATAGCCTGCACCGACGCCTGCAGGTAGGTGGAAATCGAGTTCAGTTGTTCTTCCATTTTCCACAGCAATCACAAATGTCGAAGACATGTCTTCGACAAGATCACAATCCCCTTCCCCATTTGGTTCAGAGAGTTCAATAATAATGTGATAATAAGTGGTTGGGTTGAACTCGTCAAGTGCAGCATCATCATTACCATTTGAAATCAATTCTGTGGCAGAATCAAAATCTCCGCTTGAATAAACCAAGGTGTGTGCAGTACCTGTTCGAGGTGGGGTTGCTGTATCGTTAATATCGCACAGCATCGCCCATTTCACGTTTGTATCAGGTATGCTATTACTTGCGTAAGGGAATTTGAACATCAAGTAGAGGCGATCATTTGTATTTCCTGTTGAATCAAATTCTTCGATTTCAAAAGCGAGAACTACGGGGACTGAGTTGATTGTTTCAGACTGTTGGACACTTTGACCTTGTGATTCCATAAACGCTTTCTCGACCATCATTAATGAGAGCCCTGCTATAATTGCTGAAAACAGAAGAATCATGATCATTGTAACCATGGCACTGAGAGCAAACTCCGCCCTATCATTTAGGTAAAGACTCTCCTCCATGTATAAACACATGAGAGGCTAACCTAAATGGTTGTGCACAATTGGTTGCGGACACATCTATTGTTGGTACTCAATCCATTGTTCAGACTGGGCATCGTAATAGTAGAGCGTACCTTCAGAATTTTTTGACCATTTAACGCCGTTTTCTTCCCATTCTTGATTCTGAGTTGTTTCTTGGAGGAGTTGAGTTTCTTCTTGTCCTTGTTGGGCAACGTGTTGCGTGAATGGACTCACCTTCTCAACCATCGCTGCACTTTTCTTCATCATGCCAAGACCCGCAAGAATACCGAGGACAAGTACTGCTACTGCAGTCCAAATCCACATTCCAGTTCCTTCATCTTCAACTTCAGCCTTGGTTCGTGTTGCATCGCCAGGGTAAGCATCTATTCGATCAGGTGTTCCATCGCCATCGGTATCCTTGGATTCGAGAGCATCGAGAGGGAAATCATCTTCGAGGTCGTTTACGCCATCATTATCTGAATCAAGTTGTTCTAGAGCACATCCATCATCATCAGAGATACTTGTTGAATTTGTGTTTGGACAGTCATCATCTTTGTCAGTTACTCCATCGAGGTCAGTATCGCGTTGAGCTGCAGTACAACCATCAACATCGAGCGATGGGTTGACTTCGGTCATTGGACAGAGGTCATCTGCATTGTTCACAGTATCCATGTCATCATCGAGTTGTGAAGCAGAACATCCCTCGGTATTTGGCATTTCACCGACAGGAGTTGCTGGGCAAACGTCAATATTGTTAGCGATTTGATCTTGGTCATCATCGAGTTGGCTGTCTGAACAGCCATCCACATCAATGACACTGATTGGTTCTGTACCAGGGCAAAGGTCGACATCGTTCTTGACACCATCTCCATCATCATCTTTCTGATAATCCGCACATCCATCAACGTCGACTGATGTTCCTGCAGTGGTTGCACCACATAGGTCGAGATTATCGAAGACACCATCATTGTCATGGTCACGTTGTTCGGATGAACAGCCATAACCATCTACAGGACTTCCTGCAGGCGTTGCTGGGCACTGGTCGTTATCATTACTCAGGCCATCATTGTCTGTGTCTATCTGAGACTCTGCACAACCAGCTGAATCAACAGTAGCACCAAGTGGTGTTGATGGGCATGCATCGTATGCATCCTTTACAGCGTCTAAGTCACCATCAAGTTCAGTATCAGAGCAACCATTCGTATTGACCGTTTCACCAGCAGGTGTTGATGGGCAAGCATCGTTTGAATTTGGTACACCGTCACCGTCATCATCGATTTCAGTATCTGAACAACCCGTTGAATCTACAACCTGTCCAGCAGGGGTGTTTGGGCATAGGTCTGGAGAGTTGCCGTTTGCATTGTCTCCGTATCCATCACCATCTTGGTCTGCCCATTGCGTAGGGTCAGTAGGGAATGCATCAGCATCGTTCCCACCTTGATTGTCACCAAATCCATCACCATCTTGGTCGTCCCATTGTGTTGAGTCTGCAGGGAAAGCATCTGGATCAGTTCCAGCCTGGTTATCTCCAAATCCATCACCGTCTTGATCAGCCCATTGTGTTGAATCGGCAGGGAATGCATCTCCATTTGTACCAGTTGGATTGTCTCCGTATCCATCACCATCAGTGTCAGCCCATTGGGTTGCATCTGTTGGAAATACGTCAGGATTCGTTCCACTTGGGTTGTCACCGTATCCATCACCATCTTGGTCAGCCCATTGTGTGGAATCAGTAGGGAACTGGTCTCCGTTTGTACCAGTAGAATTATCTCCGTATCCATCACCATCAGTGTCAGCCCATTGTGTGGCATCGCTTGGCCAAAGGTCAGGATTATTTCCGTTTGGATTGTCTCCATAGCCATCTCCATCAGAATCACTCCATTGTGTTGAGTCTGTTGGGAACGCATCGCCGTATGTGCCGCTTAGATTGTCTCCATAGCCATCTCCATCTTGGTCAGCCCATTGGGTGCCATCACTCGGGAATGCATCGGACATGTTTCCAGTTGGATTGTCTCCATATCCGTCGCCATCTTGATCAGCCCATTGCGAACCATCGGACGGGAAGGCATCGACGTTGTCATTGTAGCCATCGTTGTCAGTATCGACTTGGCTTGATGCACATCCATCAAGATCGACAAGTGATCCGGTTGGTGTGTTTGGGCATAGGTCGTCCTCATTGGCAACACTGTCACCATCGTCATCGAAGACGAGGTTGAAACAGCTCGTATCACCGATGCGTTGTGTCCCATCTGATTCATACAGTTCGGCAAGAGCACAGTATGTTCCAGATGCGGTTGGAGTAGAGTAATTCCATGTTCCAAGGCTCATTGCTTGGTATGTAGCAGTGACGGAGGTAAGTGAGGATTGAGCAATTGTTGCATTTCCAGAATCCAATATCTTAATATTATAATCATAAGAATCGCCTACAACGAGGTCCTGGCCTCGAATTGTAACATCATTTGTTGTTGAAGTAACGCTTGACGAAACACTGCTGATGACTATCGATGGGAGTTGGGGGATGAAATCATCATCGCCGATTCCTGTCAAATTCTCGTCTGTATCAATGTTCACTTGAGTTCCATTAACGCTAAGAATTCCAAGCAATACGTGAACGCTTGTTGTCGTAGGTCCAGCCCAGGTGATGTTGTAAGAGCGGTTATCTGTAGTGCTTGTGAAGGTGTCAGTACTCTCATCGATGATCGAAACATTGAGTGCCGATTCCAAACTATTGCTAACAAGATAGTCATTGATGAAGATATCCTCATCGAAGACAAGCCAACGCATATCATACGTCGTTGTCGTTGAAAGATTTGTCAGTTCGATCAAACCAGTTGTGGATGAAGTGACTTCAACTTCAATCATATCAATTTCATAGGTGTCGAAGTCATCATCAAGGAAATTGCCTGATGCATCGTAAAGAATCGTTTCGATATCGACCTCAGACTCGTTCATTTCTGGTAAGAAGGAGACATTGTACTCGTATGTAGATGAAGTTGTGTTGAAACTGCCTTGTGCTAAAGTTGTTGAAATCGTTGTATTACCAATCATGTATTGATTCATCACAGTGGTGTAGTTGTACATGGTATTAGCAGTCAATCCAGAATAGGAAACCGTTGCGTTCGTTTCATTGATAATGACTACATCCGCAAGTTCGAAACTTTGACCGCCTCCTGGATTATCTGTTTCAATAGTAATGTCGTAGGTGTTTAGGTTTGCAGTTCCACCGAATGGTTGGAACAGATAGACATCAACGTATGTCGTGATGTTTTGAGTTGCTAGGACAGATAATTGCTCGTTATCTGTTGTTGAGGTACCTGAAGCTAGGAATGACCCATTGATATCATCCCATCCAACATCGATGTCTTCAATTGCATCAGAGAATGTAACATTGACGAAGTATCTGACACCAGTAATCATTTGAATTTCGAAATAATCGACATCAGTCGTCGTGTGAAGAGAGAGGTCAGTACAGTCGAGTGGAAGCATACTTGCTTGAGTTGCGCTTGTTTGAACATCGTTTGATTCAAGGATATCTGCTTGAATTACCCCCGCTGCTGATGTACCATTTCCTACACAAGAGGTGGTTGGAGGTGGTGGATTTCCGCCTCCACCTGTTGAATTTGATGACCATCCAGTCCATGTGCCTGATGTTGTACTTCCTGTATCGCCAGCGTTACCTGCTGATCCGCCCACTCCAGTTCCCCAAGGTGCGCCTGCAAGGCCTGCGCTTCCAGCGACAGCGGAGACAGTTGCAGCAGTTGAGATGGAGAGGTTTGCAACACTGTTCGCTCGTAGATCGATTGAACCGCCTGAGCCACCGCCGCCACCGTTTCCACCATCATACATGCCGATGCAAACACCAACGCAGTCTCCGTCAGCACCGTCGCCTCCGTTTCCTCCATCGGCTTCGACGATTGCTGTTGAGTTGAGAGTAAGTTCATTCGACTTCATAATAATGCTGCCACCAGAACCGCCACCAGCACCAGGTCCTCCGTTTCCAGATCCGTTGTTGTATCGGTAACCTTGTTCTCCATCTTCACCAATTGCAGTAACTGTTCCATCAATGTTGATGACATCAGCGTAAACGATAATTCGACCGCCACCATTTCCTCCAAAAGAAACGAGATTCCCGTTTGAATCAAAGACATCTCCGCCGTTTGACCCAGTTTCATTGCCAACCCCGTACGAGGAGCCGCCGTTTGTTTGCCCTGTGGATAGACCGCCACCATCGCCACCACTTCCGTAGTGACCGGCGCCACCTGCTCCTTCACCTCTGAAGTTTGCAGGGAGATTCACAGATGTTCCAACACCTTGGGTATTGACTGGACTGTCGTAAGCAATGATTGCACCACCTGATGCAATTGTGAGCGTGTTGACTGTAAGGATCAAGTCTCCAGTTGCAACAATTGAACCACACGGGGAAACAATTCCACAGCCGATGTAAACGTCATCATAAGAGTGGCTTCCGTTAAGATACACGGTGTTAAGCACTGATAAATTGTTTGATCCTACGCCTGGAGGGCTTGCCTTCGCACTTGAACTTGCACTGATCAATGGTGATGCAAGTGAAATCGACATCGTTGCTAACATTAGCGTGATGAGGACTGTTGCGATTCTACGAGGAGACTCTTGTCGGTGGTTGGACATAAACGTAGGTGAAACTCATGGCTTATGAGCATCTCGGCTTCAAGCCACTTAGATGGCTGTCGGAGCAACGTGCCCATCTTTTTTGTCATCAGGCTTTCGAACACGTGACCAAACGCCACTCATGAGCTCGTCATGGTGGTCTCCACAATAATGGAATCTGCGATATGCTTCTCGGAATGAATATGCTTTTTTCCCGGTTGCAACGAGGTAACCTTCAGGGGAAAGTCGTGATACAATTATTCCAATTGCACTGCATCCTGTGTAGTCACAAGCAGGTCCTTCGCTCATAATTCCACCTAACCTTCATTCCTATTGAACTGTTGCTTTTGTTTAAGCTTCTTCATCCGTTTCATCGGGTTCGATGACCACCAAGGGGACATTGGCTTCAATGGCCTGTCCCTCTTCACATGATACTGAAATAACAGTGCCACTTATTGGTGCTTGAATTTCATTTTGCATTTTCATCGCTTCAAGGATGAGAATAACTTGTCCTTCTTCGACAACATCTCCAAGAGAAACTTCTACAGTCACAACCTTGCCGGGAATGTTTGCGGAAACAGTTCCACTTTTCTTCTTCTTTGATCCACCGCTTCTTCGAGCGCGCGGAGCGGCTTGTGCATTCGGAACTTCAATGTTGAAGGTCTTTCCTTCAACGACAGCGTCCCATGAACCATCCTCTTTTGCTGTAAGTTCAACTTCGAATTCAACACCGTCAACTTTCACTGTTCTTTTTTCAGTCATATGTTCATCTCCATGGGCTGCGACTACTCCGTTGAGCCATAAGGGAGGATTTCCCCATGACGATTCTGCGATGGTCTTGTGACCATGCTTCACCAGATTGCCGTCCTCTCTCAGATGGGTCATCCGAACCAGCATCAACCATGCTTAGGACTGCTGCGATAGCCGCCATTCGTAATGTTTGATCGTCTGTCATGACAACACCTCAAAGTGGAATATTACCGTGCTTCTTAGCAGGTCGGATTTCTTCTTTATCTAAGAGCATCAATAATGCTCTCGAGAGTTTAGAACGGGTTTCACTTGGTTCGATGACATCATCGATGTATCCCATTGCAGCAGCCTTGTACGGATTGGCAAAGGTATCAGTAAAGTCGGACACAAGTCGCTCTCGCTCTTGTTCTTGATTTCGTGCTTGCTTGAGTCTTCTACGATGAATGATTTCGACTGCTCCGTCAGCACCCATGACTGCTAATTCTGCACCAGGCCATGCGACGTTGTAATCTCCACGGATGTGCTTCGAGGACATGACGTCATACGCTCCTCCGTATGCCTTTCGAAGAATGACTGTTAATTTAGGGACAGTTGCTTCAGCATATGCATAGAGTAACTTCGCGCCGTGTCGAATAATTCCACCCCATTCTTGATTGGTTCCAGGCAGGAATCCAGGAACGTCTTCAAGCGTTACCAATGGAATGTTGAACGCATCACAGAATCGTACAAATCGAGCTGCCTTATCGCTTGCATCGATGTCGAGGCATCCTGCGAGAACCTTTGGTTGATTTGCAACCACGCCAACAGTATGCCCTGCGAGATGTCCAAATCCACAAACGATGTTCATTGCATAATCAGCTTGAACTTCTAGGAAACCGCCATCATCGAGGACTTCTCGAATAACATCGGTGACATCGTAAGGCTTGTTTGAATCTTCAGGAATGATTTCACTCAATCCATCACAGACTCTGTATGGGTCATCTGAGGTCTTTCTCACAGGTGCTCGGGACATGTTGTTTGAAGGGAACATATCGCAAAGATCTCGAGCAAGTTGAATCGCTGAATCATCACTGTCTGCTGTGAAGTGAGATACTCCTGACTTCGATGCATGCGTCATCGCTCCTCCCAAATCTTCGAAAGAAACGACTTCGTTCGTGACTGTCTTGATGACTTCTGGACCAGTGATGAACATGTGTGCAGTCTTGTCAACCATGATGACGAAGTCAGTGATTGCAGGGCTGTAAACAGCACCGCCTGCACATGGACCCATGATGACGCTGATTTGAGGGACAACGCCTGAAGCTCGTACATTTCTAAAGAAAATTTCAGCATAGGAGCCTAATGAGGCAACGCCTTCTTGGATACGAGCTCCACCAGAATCATTCAGGCCAATGACAGGACGTCCTGTTTTGAGAGCCATGTCAAGAACTTTGCAGATTTTCAGGCCATGCATCTCTCCCAAAGAGCCACCATAGACTGTGAAGTCTTGGGCGAATGCAAACACTTCTCTTCCGTTGATCATACCATGGCCGGTAACAACACCGTCTCCGGGGATGACGTTCTTATCCATATCAAAATCACGACATCGATGTTCAACAAGAGCATCAATCTCTTGGAATGAACCATCATCAAGGAGCATCTCAAGGCGCTCACGTGCCGTCATTTTTCCTCGATTGTGTTGTGCATCGATTCGTGCTTGGCCGCCTCCTGATTCACTTCGAGATTTTCTTGCTCGAAGGTCATTGAGACGTTTTTCTGTCGAAGACATCTTGCTCACCAGTCCTTGCTTGGGCATAACGCCCTTATTGGTTGCCCTTGATTAGAACGGTAAATGCTTGCGTTCAGGAGGTTCGTAAGTGAACCACTTCCCAATCTTCTTTTCCGTATGGAGGCTCTTTCCAGTCAGGGTCTCCTGGCAAAACCAATCCCTCGCCAATTGATGCCATTTCTTGAGCCAATTGATGATGCATTCCGATGAGATCGTTCCATTCTACTTGACCACTTCTTAACTTAAACCAAAGGCGTAGATTTCGCCATGACTTGCACAAGCGCTCGAATAATTTGAGATGGAGGCGAGCAGAAATGGGCCACCAAACAAGGAGTATAAGCGATACAAACGGCCATGGAATGAACGCTAATGCGGGGAGGATGAGACCTGGTAATTCTACGTCCTGTAGAAACGAATTCTTCGACGCTAACATCCACCCTATAGAAATCGAGGTGAAGACCCACCATATGGGATATAGGGCTACTGAATAGAGAAGTTTCATTGAACCAATGGCGGAATGGTTGTCTTCGTTCTTTGACTGAATGATGATGACAAGGCGAATGAACATGTATGGGACGATTGCCCCAACCATTGCAGACCATGTGACTAAACCAAGCATCCAAGAAGCAGACCAAATCCACAAAAGCATGTTCTTTAAGAAAGCAGTTTTGGAAATTTTCTTTTCACGGTCACGTAATTCCCAAGAGCGAAGTCCAATGTGTTCCATCTCTGCGTGATGTTTCTTGAATTTGGTTTCCATATCCAGATTGCGTTCAGGATCGTTCTGACCAAGGTATTGCCATGCTGCCCGGACTCGTCGAGAACCGAGTACTGCCTCATGGAACGTGATTGGTTTTACTTCATCTCCACTGCGAGCAGTATGTATCATACGTCGGGCTCGCCAGACGAGTTCTCTGTCTTCCCATGTCTCCTGTGCTTGATTGCAACGTTGGATTTCAGTATGGAGTAGGTTCGTCATCTCTGCACACCAAATTCGATCGTAAGCCAAGTCGCCATGCTCAGCAACTTCTTCTGCAGTTGGTTCCAAAGCCCCCTCTTCACCAGGGAGTGGTGGATATGTAAGGCGACGATTGACCTGTAAGCTGACACGTTCTCTAAATTGGTGTTGATCACTGTAATGCAATCCAATTGGGACGAGGTGTGGTCTTGGATTCCCTATCTCATCGGCCTTTCGAATAGAATCCAATAGAATTCGTGCAGCTCCAGTTCGCATCTTCACTGGATGTGCTTTTGTGTGCGAGATTCCTTCTGGAAATATAGCAACACGTTGTCCATTTGCAACACTTGAAGATAGGGTGTCGATGAGACTCGAATTGGCTTTTTTCCTGTCTTCGCTTGATCCTACGTTATCCTGAGGTCGAAGAACTGGTTTTGCGTCGATTGCGCGAAGTATGCTTCCTAGAATTGGCGTTTTGAATAACGGACTTTTGGCCGCAAAAGTCAGTCCACCAGGCAAGGCCGCCATCATCAGCATAGGATCGATTAAACCACCGGGATGCCAAGCAGTAAATACGATACCACCTTCTTGCGGTAATGTGTCAAGATCAACCAAGGAGATTTCTCTAAACCACGTGTCCATGAGTGCACGGTTGACTCTTCTCACTCGAGTGTAGCCCTTGCTGGGCTTGAGTGAATCCGGGTCTTTCTCCCATGCCATGCTCATCCTCCGTCTTACTCGCATTTCATTTCATCGACGATTTTGTTTCAAATAAACCAAAAGAGCCTGCTTTCCATGGATTGGACGAGCCATTGATAACCCACCAGCCTCTGGATTAAGCATGGACAAACCCTTGAGGATTGTTATTGCTAAACCTGGACTTGATGGTCATGACAGGGGTGCAAAGGTTGTCGCTCGAGCCCTTCGGGATGCTGGTCATGAAGTTATTTACACTGGTCTTCGACGAACACCAGCCCAAATTATTGAGACCGTTCGTGATGAAGACGCAATCTTGTTGGGTCTCTCCTCTCTTTCTGGAGCACATGGACATTTATTCCCACGTATATGCGAAACCCTTCGAGAAAACAACATGGGTGACGTGATTGTATTCGGTGGAGGAATCATTCCAGAAGATGATCGACAAGCATTGTTTCAAGCTGGTGTCAAAGCAATCTTTGGACCTGGGACTTCGACTGAAGAAATGGTCGCATTCATTGAGACTGCAGTCGAAAGAAACGATGCAGGTGTAGGCAGCGATACCGACTGGCATTGGACTGGTCTTTCTTGAGGTGATGTTCTTGAAACAGTTGATGTCACTTGCTCGTGAAGGTGATCGACGGGCACTTGCTCGACTCTTATCTTCCATCGAAAATGGTGAGGCTGTTTTAGAAACAAAAATCGACCCGTCAGATGAGTGGAAGATATTGGCTCTTACAGGTCCCCCTGGCGTCGGTAAATCCTGTCTTCTCGATCGTTTACTTCATGTTTGGACGGGAAAAGGAATGAGGATTGGAGTTTTGGCAGTTGACCCATCATCACCACGTTCTGGTGGCGCGTTACTCGGTGATCGTGTACGCATGACCGTTGTTGATCATCCAGAAAAGAAAGATTACGTCTATGTCCGCTCGGTTGCGACAAGAAAATCCAGTGGTTCAGTCCCCTCTGTGGTTCAAGAAATGGCAGCGTGTCTGTTGATGACAGGCTGGGACCGAGTCATCATCGAAACTGTCGGTGCAGGGCAGTCAGAAGTTCGTTGTGCAGCAGTTGCTGATCGAATTGTTTTGATTGAAGGACCGGCAAGAGGCGATGGTGTCCAAGCCGAAAAAGCAGGATTGCTTGAACTAGCCGATGCTATCCTTGTTAACAAATCAGACCTTCCTGGTGCTGAACGACATGCAAATGAACTACGTGAATCACTTCAACTTGGTAACGGAACGCCGCCTGAAGTTCAACTCGTGAGTGCATTAAAGGGGGATGGAATTGATGATGCTGCAACTCTCCTCATGGGATTGAGCCAAACATCCAGAGCCGAAAGAGCACGATGGAGAGAGCGAATTCTCTCTCATCATGAACGGCAAATCCTCAACCATTCAGAATTCAATACTATTCTTACCAATCTAGAGGAAGGTTTGATTGGTTTCGATGAAGCATACACAAAATTGAGGGACGCAAATGAGTGACCAAGTTGAGATGACCAATCCTGTTGACCAATCAGTTGGTGGTATGTCCGGGCACCTACTTCGTAGAGGAATCCACCTAGGCATGTCTTTTATTCCGGTTTTATATTTTCAATTCGGTGAAGATGTTGCAGACAAAGTAAGTCTATCTCTCGCACAAGTTGTATCAGTCGTCATACTTGTTGCAATTGTAGGAGAGGCTCTCCGTCTCAAATTTGGTGTTACGATAATTGGACAACGTGCCTATGAGGCCAAGCAGGTATCTGCTTTGGCATGGGGTGCAATTGCTATTGGAATGGTTTTACTTCTCGCTCCTGAAAAGGCGTATGCGTATCCACTCATTTTGAGTCTGTCACTTGGCGATCCTCTACTCGGTGAGATGCGAAGAAAAGACTTCTCTGTATCTGCAGTCATCTGGGCTGGAACGCTTGGAGTAGGCTTGATCTGGGCGGCTTGTGGGTTCTGGTTTGGAACACCATGGCTTCTTGTTGCACTTATGGGACCAATTTGTGTTGCTTCTGAATGGCCTCGGTTGAGGTACATCGATGATAACGCTACAATGTTGCTTATTCCTTTGGCTGTGGTCTTAGTCCTCGAACCCTTTTTGGGAGTTATGTGAGGTCGAACAGCCGCCATATTGAAGAATCGGGTCGTTTACGGCTGGTTGTTGATACCTATGTACGATGACAATTCATCCTCCGACCCGCCGCAATCGGTTTACTATGCCTTCTTTGGAATCGCTGTGATTCTCTTAGCCGTAGTTGCATTCAAGTACCCATTGTGGTGAAAATAAACTGTTCTAAAGCGATGGTATAAACGTCATGGACATTTCCTTTGAGTTATGTGTGGAATTTCTGGCATGTTTGGTTCACCAGAACCTTCCATTGTCAAGAGCATGACTCGGCTCCAACACCATCGTGGACCAGATGGTAAAGGAATCTGGGATGATGAACACATCTCACTTGGACACTCTCGACTTGCAATCGTCGATTTGGAAGGGAGTCCACAACCAATCACTTCAGATCATGGCTGCATTCTTATTGTCAATGGTGAAATTTACAACTATCAACAATTAAGAGAAAGCAATCAAAGTTATCCTTGGAAGACGATGGGTGATAGTGAATCCATTCTTGCTCTACACAGAACCTCTACTCATAATCTAGAACAGCCAAGTGCTAATGATCATTGCAAATGGTTGAATCAACTCGATGGAATGTTTGCATTAAGCCTCTGGGATCCTGCGAAAAAGCAATTGATTCTTGCTCGCGATGAAATGGGAATTAAGCCTCTTCTCAGAACAACTATCAACGGTTCTCTACTCTTTGCCAGTGAAGCGAAAGCCTTTCACGCCCATCCACAATACACACCTGAAATGGACATGCAAGCTCTGCTTGCCCGTCTTGTCTGGGAGTACCCTCTCGACGCAACATCGTTGTTTCAGGGTGTTCATCAAGTACGACCAGGAACGGTGGAAGTCTGGTCTATTGATGATGGAATTGCAACAATGAAGAGCAGTGCTCGTTTCTCTCGGCCGATGTTCGAACCTACTGATTCTTGGGACGTGAACAAAGGCTCTCATCTTCTTCTCAACGGATTTACAGAAAGTGTTGGCCAGCGATTGATGTCTGATGTCCCAGTTGGAATTGTTCTTTCAGGAGGACTTGATTCATCCCTCGTTGCTGCAGTTGCCAGTGATGCTGCCAAGAGGTATGAGCGACCTACGCCTGCCTGCTGGACGGTTGCTGAAAGTGAGGATAATCCTGACTGGATGGCTGCAGAACTTGTGGCTTCATCATTGGATTTAGAACATCATCAATCGATTATGGACTCCGATTCATTCTCTCAACATTTGCCATCTCTCTCTTGGCATGGTGAAGATTTGGATGTCTCTGTATTGTTCTTCCAACCACTGTTTCAGGAGATGTCAAAGGTCGTACGTGTCGGTTTGTGCGGTCAGGGTGCCGATGAGATACACGCAGGATATCCTCGGTATGTGGATTTGAAACAACATCAACAACAACTTGAATCACGAATTTCTGAACTTGAACACCCCTTCGCTGCAACTCTTCAATCCGATTCACTACCGGATGACTCTCGATGGTGGACACAAGATCATCGTCCATCCACACATTTGAGTTCGCTTCAGAACACGTTACAGTTTGAGATGGACCATGGCCAACTCAGTAATTTTCAACTTCGCCTTGTTGATCGTCACTCCATGGCTCACTCTTTGGAAGTTCGAGTTCCCTTCCTTGGACGTGCTCATCGACAAGAAGCAATGAAACTTCCAATGAGTCAACGACTTCCTACTAATGGCTTGGAAAAGAAGGCGCTTCGCTCTGCTGCTGCTCTTACAAACCTTCCAGAGTCAGTTGTTTACCGGAAGAAACTCCCTGCTGGAACAGCAACATCCCCAACTCTCCTGACGAGTTGTCTAAACGAATATTCGTCTCAAATAAAGGAGATTGCTTCAAAATGGTCGGTGTGTGGGAAGGTATTACGCAGACAACCTGAAATCGCTCTTGGACTCGGATTATTCGAATCTATCCATCTGCGAGGGCATGGATTAAACCTGCATAATCGAACTCTTGATGACTTATTGAATGAGGTGATATCTTGACATATTTACATGAATTAAGCAATCGACTTGAAGAAAAGCGGGATGAATTGACTGCTTGGATGAATAAGAAGCGTTCAACAATCCAAGTTCCAATCTATGGAAGTGTAGATGTCCGTGATGCTGGTTGGAAAATAGCAGTTGTTGATGCGAATCAGTTCCCTGCTGGTTTCAACAACACTTCCGATTCGGATTTACCCCATCTAACAAACCAGATTTCTGCACATATTCAACGAAATAATCCTGATTGCAAATGGGTTCATATTTATCCTGAATCTCATACGAGAAACCAGGGTTATGTCGAAAACCTTCGGACATTGTGCAAATTGGTTGAATCAGCAGGATATCGCTGTACTATAGGGAATCCCGAACTCGACGGATTCTCATCACTCAATGGGATTCATGGTCCTCTACCACTTAATCAAGTTGAGATTGTTAATGACGTTCTCATGGTTAATGGTGTTCAACCTGACTTTATTTTACTCAATAATGATCTAACGGATGAGGGCTTACAAGGACTCTCATCTGCACACATATTGCCAAATCCGAAAATGGGATGGCACAAGAGAAAGAAATCGATGCACTTCGAACATCTTCGTCCCTTGATTGAGGAAGTATGCGAAATCATTGACATCGAACCATGGTACTTGCTTTGTGATTCTTTTGTTTCAGAAAAGAAATGTTTGGAAAAGGAAACATGTCGGGTAAAACTTGCAGAAGAGGTTGATGTGTTCATTGGTCTTTTATCAGAACGATATCAATCCCTTGGACTTAAGAGAGAACCTGTAGTCTATGTTAAAAATAATCGTGGAACCTATGGATTAGGCATCATGACAGTAACCTCTGGTCAACAACTTCTGAATCTTTCAAATCGTAAGATGAAGAAACTGATGTATGGTAAAGGCACCACAGATGTTGAAGATTTTTTGATACAAGAAGGCGTACCTACGCTCATGAAAACTGAAGAAGGATTCCCTGTAGAACCTGTCGTCTATCTTGTCGATGGTGATGCATCATCTTGGTTTTACAGAGTAAATCCCAAGCGAGACGATATTGGAAATCTTAACTCTCCAAGTGCACAATTTGTCACTTCTGACCAAGAGCCTTCCTACATGACGCATGCTCACAACTGGCATGCACTGGTTGCTGAACTTTCGATGCTTGCGATGGGACTTGAATTAGAAGCCATGAAAACGTCATGATTCTGATAAAGGAGATGCTTTTAGCAATACCATGCGTCGTGAATTGCTTTACATCACGACCATTGCCGTTGGTCTCTTTGTTTCAGCTGAGTATGCTCAATGGCCAGTTGATATCTGGTGTATCGGAACGTTCCTGTATCTTTATGTTACGACCGATCGAAAAGAACGAATCGAAATGCTTGCAGTACTCGCATTTGCAACACCAATGGAATTATTCTTCAGTGAAGTATGGTTGATTTATGAATATCAACGTGGATTGATGCCTCTTTTTGTCCCTGTAGGCCACTATTTCCTGTTTGATCTAGGGCGAAGAGTTGCTAAGAAAATTCCTCACTCCTCTCCAATCTATCTTATTTTGGCTCTCTTACCTTTTGTTCTCTATGGAGCTGTAAAGGGAACCGATACCTCTGCAGTATTGCTGTTAATTCTCACCTTTGTATTCATTCGCTGGGGTCCAGAGCCTCGTCTCTATGCAGCAATGGTTTGGCTTGCACTTGCAATGGAATTGTGGGGGACTTATCTTGGCAATTGGACGTGGGCATCCACGGTTCCGTTCACTGGATTGACTGCCTGGAATCCACCATTGTTAGTGGGTGCTTTCTACTGCTTTGGGGATCTTCTTGTCAATCTGAGTGTTGCCAAGTTTGAAGGCCAACCCATGGCTGAGGTGAACCATGACGTCCTCTGATGACCTCAAACGTCGTCGTGAAGAAGAGGCGAAGCGTATTCGCTCAAGCCTCAATCGTCAGCGAGGTGTACAGCATTCATCTCTCAAAGGTGGTGAGACTGCTGTCGCCTTTGTTCAAGAATCATTGTGTATTGGTTGCGATCAATGCACAATTGTATGCGATGATGATGCCATTGAAATGTACAAAATGGCTATGCGAAGCCCTCTACTCAATGTCGAAAGTAATCAAAAAGCGAAAATTATCAGAGATGCTTGCACAGGATGTAGGCTCTGTGTTCTCGCATGTCCAACAGATGCAATCAGTATGATTGACCGGTGAGGGAATTAGGATGTCAAAGAAAGGAAAGGAACCATCAGCACAACGTTTTGGTGGAGAATTTGGACCATATCGGAAAGAAGACACTACTGGCGTTTCACTTGGGACGTTCAAGACCTTAGTATGGACTTCAAACATAGGAGGTCTCATACTCTGCGTTATCGCCCTTGAACTCCTCTTTGTTCAACAAGAATTCATGTGGGGATTGATCAGTCTCATTGGAGGAGTTATCATCGCCTTGTTTCCATCAAACTACGAGATTGTAGGTATGGATGAAGAAGGGACTCCTCCAAACAACGACTAAGCGTTTCAAGCTTCAACTTCACCAAGTGAAGGTTGAGTCAATTCGCTCTTCTTTGCGTTGACTTCTCGAGCAAGGAAAGATACTACATCGAGAATTTCGATGTCTTCGTATCGCTCATCACCTTCAAACTTCAAGCACTCAAAGTGTGATACACACTTAGGACATGATGTTAGCATGGTGTCTGCACCAGTCGATTTGATCTCTTCCATACGAGCAACACGTAGAGCACGTGCATTCTCGTTGCATGACATCATACTGGACACGCCACAGCACATTGCATCTTCTCCATGATGTTCCATTTCAACCAATTCAACACCTTCTACTGCGTTGATGAGTTCACGTGGTTCTTCATAGATACCCATTTGACGACCGAGTCGACATGGGTCGTGATAGGTGACAGTGGTGGCGTCAGTCGAGAGTTCCATATCGAAACCGCTCTCCATGAGATACTCTGTTGTATGCATGACCTTAACACCCTCAAGTTCGTAATCACGAGCAAAGGTGCGGAAACACTCTGCACATGAGGAGACGAGGGTATCAATACCTGATGCTTCGATCTTCTTCTGATTGTATGCCTTGAGTTTGTCAAAGACTTCAGTGAGTCCTTGCCACTTTTGGTCGTGGCCACAGCACTTCAAGAAATCACGACCGAGGTACGATACATCATGACCCATTTCTTCGAAGAGTGTAAAGGCAGCAGTTGTAGAATCACCGAGGTTCATGTCACCTTCGTTGACGTGGGAGAAAACCATCTCTTGGTCGAGATAGTCGACACATCCAGGATAATAACCAACATTCGATGTGATTGGATACTCTTCTACAGGGATGAAATCTTCGTTTGATGCTTCTTCAGCCTCAGCAGCAAGGACTGCCTGCAATACCGTGTGAGGTATCTCTGCAGCTGGCCCGCCTACGATGAGACTTCGACGGATGTCGACATATGAGTCGTAGTTGACAAGTTGAGGACATGCGTTTGTACATGCGGTACACGTCAAACACGAATACAACGGTACGCCATCGTCTTCATTATTCCATGAGTTGTAAATGATGTTGAGTTTGTCTCCACCGTTGAATAATCGAACCGGACATGCATCGTCACACAGATCGCATCCGTAGCACTTGTTCATTTCAAACTCATATCCACGTGCCATCGATCTCAAGACTACGAATACAACTGCTCCGAATGTCAAACATGGGATGAACATTGCATAGGTGAGTTTTGCGTCAAGTGCTTTTGGATTGACATGGTATGATGGGTTAACAACATCGCTGTATGTTCCAGAGGATGCTGCTATGGTGGCGGTATCACTGAGGTTGACAACTGTTCCAGCAAGTGGCCCAGCGTTGTTGTCCCAAAGAAGGAGTGGCTGATATGCTCGAATGGAGAAGGTTGTCTCCGTCATGATCGAGTTATTCTGAGCAAGTGGTCCTGATGCCTGCAGGCTGTATTCGTAATTGTATACGCCTGGTTCGAGAGTAATCTCATCGCCAACACATCCAGAGAAGGAAGACATGACTTTGCCGTTTTCGTCGGTTACAGTGAGCGAACTGGTCAACATTGTTGCTGTGTTAACTCCGTCAATCTTACGTTCGCTTGAGCGGTATTCACAAACGACGTCAGTTGTAAGTCCATCAATAGATTCGTGATGTCCATCAGGGAAGTTGGTGGAGTCTTCGGTTACTGTGAATGTTCCAACAGAAACGAAACCATCTCCTCCGTAGAAGGAAGCTGTTGTTCCTGCAGCATTGATACCTTCCTCTGCATCTTGGTGATTGTTTGTATCGCTGAAATCGATGATAATTTCTCTTGCCGGTTGGTATATTTGCCATTCTGTCCATGCAGCGGCAGGTACAATTCCGTCATCAGAGTAACCTCTGTCATCTGTAAACTCGTTTGTTTCATGCACTTCAACATCTGTTGGTTGAGTTCGCATTGCTTCGAGTTCAGGATAATAATCGTGTGTTAGACCTTTGATTGTCAACAGACCGCCTGCTTCCCAGAAACCATTGTCATATGTGTCAAAGGTTGCAACGGATGCTCCAGCGGAGACAACAAGTGCGCCGATGATGAGTCGCTTTCCATGAGCAGGAGTAAATCCAGATCCCCAGGCTTTGACCATCACGTTACGGGCAATGAAGTAGATGACAATCCATAACAGTAAACCCGTCAGTATCCACGGTACAGCGTTGAAAATATCGGCCATCCAAGGCGCTCGAGTACCACATAGTAAGTCTCCATGTGAGTCAAGTTTACAATAATCTGAACGATTTTTACCATACAATTCAAGGAAGATATTGATGGAGAATACAGAGATGAACCAAATGTGGGCAAGATAAACAGCTCCTGCTGCAGCAAACCAAGGGTCTTCTACTGGTCTCTTTTCACGTCCTCCTAAGAACGGTGGAAGTGCGAGGATGCCGACTGGGATGCCTGTTAGAGCAGCACCCCACCATGCAGCGTTCCATGCGAAGACAGGTTGGCCGACGATATCGCCAATGAATCCCGTAGGGACTGTGAATTGAGGGAGATATTCTCCCCATCGCAAGTATCCATACGAGAACAAAACATACCAATCAGGGAAAACGAACCCTGCTTGAGCATATGGATCTGCAGCACCGTGGAGTGGTGGTGGAATTAACCACGCATAGAACAAAAGAACTGCAGCCATGAACGAAAAGAGAATCGTATCACGCAATGCTTCATGAGGCCAAAATCCGTGCCCCATTCGTGTGCGTGTTCTCTTTTCTCCAGCCTCTTCGAGTTTAGCTTTCTCATCCATATAGGATGTAGCGACTCTACCAAAATTTTCCATTAATCCCATTCATTTCCCTCCGTATCAATGTGGCTCCGCAATGCCTTGAACCCAGACAATAAACAAGTGAATGATGATCAATGTGGTCACAATCACTGGTAGAATAAAGACGTGTATGAAGTACATACGAGTTACTGTCCGGGGCGTCAATGATGAACCTCCGAACAAGAGAGTAGCAATATATTTTCCAACCAAAGGTGAAGAATTCGCAAGATTGATTCCGATAACTGCAGCACCGTATGCAAGACTGTCCCATGGTAGGAGGTAACCTGAGTATCCAAAGACGATTGTGAGCGCCATGAGTGCTACACCAATCAACCAGTTTAATTCACGAGGGTTTCGGTATGCGCCAGTGAAGTAAACACGACACATGTGCAGGAATACAGATGCCACCATGAAGTGCGTCGTCCAGTGATGAACGGCTCTGATGATGTACCCGAATGGAAGTTCAAGCATGATGAATTCCATCGAGGCATAGGCCGGGGATGGATCACCTTCTCCACCAGGAACGTAGTAAATACCAAGAACAGTTCCTGTTATGACAAGAATGATGAAACTCAGGAAGGAAATGCCTCCTAGGCAGTAGAGGGGGTACCAATACCAGATAATTCGAAGTTTGTACTTCTCGGCGTGGGAAAGTGGCATTTGTCGATGCATGTTGTAGTAGGCGCCTTTCGACATATTCCAGTAATCCTGAATACGGAATCTCGTATCCATCCACGAAAATACCCAAAGGAAGGCTCGTTCAGAAACACCCATGCCTCCTGTTGATTCTACTGCACGTAGGATCTCACGACGTGGCATTTCCTCAGTCTCCTTGCGGAGGGTGAAAGCCACGAGGACAATAATGAAGGCGATAAAGAACCAAAGAATCCAAAACATTGTAGTCATAATAATCACCTCAGTCGCAGTATGTCAACCAGTCGACATAATCGGTAATGCCCTCTACGACATCATTGTTCAGAACGATCGGAATAAGCGGAAGTCCAACGGGAGCAGGCCCTCCAGCTTTTCGAACACCAGCATACTTGAATGTTGAACCGTTTGAACGATTTCTGTTCGTATTCATTTCAAGAGCAGTTGTATCAAATCGAGATGAGTGACAGATGCAGAACAGTTTGGTTCCTCCGTCATCAGTACCTCCTGGTGTCCATGAGTCATCTGTGTATTGGTTCGAAACGAGTTGCCATCCTGGGATGCAACAAAGGTGAGTGCATCTTCCGAAAACCATAATCAGGTCGTCAGAAGGATAAATTCGCTCGTCTTGAGCAACCATGTCTTCGAAGTGGCCAACATATTTCCCGCTTTCATCGTAACCTTCCATCATTATGAATCGTGCTTTGTTGTTGTCTTCAGGAGTTCCTTCCCACTTTGAACTCTCAACATAGGTGACGACGACAGGAACTCCGTTCCACACGCCAGATGCTCCGGAGGTGCCAGTGTTTGTTTTTGCAGCTTCTGCAACAAAGTCAGCCTTTGTCATGGTTTGAAGATGCTTTGCACCGTACCATGCTGTATCTTCTCGACCCTTCGCCCAGAATTTAACTGAAAGGTCACCTGCAGTGCCGCCACCAGGCGGAAGGAGGATGGAGGCGAAGCCAAGCACGCCCAATGATGCTGTTAGAACACCGGCCGCGGTATTGAATCCGTATCGCAGGAACTGGCGTCTATTGATGACATTACCAGCAGCGTTAATGCCCGCTTGCTTTGTTTCGGGGATGACTAAATCGTAATCTTTTGCCATGGAAATCACCACTTATACTCCTTCCAGTCTTTCTGGTGTTCAGGAACATATTTGTTCTGTGAGTGCTTTACAATAATTGTATCTGGCAGGATGAATTTGAGGTACACCATGCCCATGAGGACAAGAGTAGACAGGACCATTGCAAGGTGGAATGCCATGTTCTGTTGATCCCAATCATTTGCCAATCCGTAGATGAGGGAGAATGACCAGTAGCAAATCCAGAAGAGTCCCCATGCAAAGAAAAACATGGTGAGGTATGATGCACCTGATGGTGCGAGAGAAGCGCTTACAATTGTTCCTGATTCTGCGACATTGTGGACTCCGTGGTCGATTGCTGCGTCCATTTGTTCCTCTGTCAGCTCGACACCTTCGAGTGCAGTGCGTGCATCTTTGACTGTAATGGAACCGTCAGCAACACCTTTCAGTAGATTCTCAATCGTATCGTCGTACATCACTGATCACCTCTTCGCATGAGTTTGTATCGAAGGCGTAGTTGGTTACTGCGGCCTTCGTAGGAAGTTGAGAAACTGTAGCGGAGCATGAGTCCTGCGAAAACAATGCACAGAATGACTGCTCCAAATCCAAGGAGTCCAAGCCAGTGTGCTCGAAGTTTTGCTCCCATGTGGTGAAGGTCAGTTCCGAGAGAAGTTGGTTCGGGAGGGCTAACGTTTCCATCTCCTGCGAAGACTGTGCGTGTTCCACGTGCTAGGCTATCCTCGTCACCTTCAGTAAGAGCGAAAGTAAGTTGGTTCCACATATCTTCTATTTGGTTTCCAAGGCCGCCGTCACCATTGACACTGTTTCCAGTAATCCAGAACGCAATTGTTCCCTCGCCTTCTGCTGGAGCGACCCAGGTCAGTTCCCACATACGGTCAGATTCTGCTGCTGCACCAGAGGTATGTGTGAGGGATTGCAAATCGCCTTGCCAATTATCTGCGCCGATCCCTGAAAGAGTCCCGCTTGAAACTCGCATGGAGAATCCTGCCGAGTATTGGCCGCCTGCATCTGGACCACCAATGATGTGAAGTTTGAGTTCGTAGGTTTCGCCAGCAGTCCATGCATAAGGGACGTCGTCGAGGATGATTTGGACCTCGTTGGCAGGGACTCCGTTGTGGCAGAGGCAACCTTCCTTCGCAACATCGTCGATTGTGTCTGCGCCGTTTTGTTGTTGTCCGCCGATGCCTGTCGGCAGAGAAGTGGCAAGCCCCGGCAAGAGTAGTAGGAGCAACACTGCGACGACTATGGTGCGGCGCTTGGTGAATGAGGTTGTTAGCATGGCTATACCCTATGGGTTGTCGACTAACAAGGACCCCTTAAACATTGTTGGTGAATCGCAAGATTATTGTCTTGCAGTGTAGCGTTTTGCGCTCAAATTTTAACAAAGCAAGGATTCATTGCTTCAACCTGCCTCGCAGATGCATGGCCGAGACACCATTTGACAACATCTATGATTTATCTACAGAGCAACTTGAGCAACTCGATGAGGCAGAGGATTTAATGATTCGAAACAGTCTTGGCGCTGCTGAGAAACTCCTTTTACAAATGCTCGATGTCGACAATGATTGTATTCCGGTTCTTTCCAATCTGGGCCATCTCTATGGGCGACATCTTTCAGAATTCGAGACGGCCGTTCGTTATTATGATCGAGTTCTTGGCTTAGAACCAGACAATGCATGGGCTCGTGATGCACGACGTCGTTACATGCGATTTATCGAAAAGTAAGGTAAGTTCATGGGCGTTATGCTCAAGGAGGGTGTATGGAGTCCTCTCAAATCCTCATCGTAGGAATAGGTGGGCTTGGATGTACATGGGCTTCAAGAGCGCACGCAAGAGGTGGAGGCGCTTCTCTACTCATGATCGATGCTGATGAATCATTCCCTCACACTGATGACGGGCACATCATGCGGCTTGGACATACTCTTGACCAACTTGGTTGTGCGGCACTCCCTCCTCTGGCAGAGCAAAGGATGAGAGGTCTTGCATCGCGTACACGACCATTTTTGGAAACGGCAGAACTCGTCATCCTTGTGACAGGATTGGGTGGCGGTACTGGCACAGGCGCCTCGCACGAGTTTGCGCGACAGGCAAAACTCCATGGGGCAACGGTTCTCTCCATAGCGGCTTTACCGTTCTCTCAACAACCGACTCGATTAAAAATCGCAACAACAGAACTCCAGCGTCTTGAACATCATTCTGATGTGTGTGTGCAACTTTCTCTCGAGCGTTTGGCCCGACAAGCTCGAACAAGAGGGAAGGACTGGAGTATGGGTTCTGAATGGGTGGAAGATCTCGTCGATGGATTGGTTCGGACATTGCTTTCAATGGGTCTGATAAATCTCGACCTGATGGATTTACGAGCGATTGTTCGTCAACCAGGTGCCTCTACTATGTTGGTTGGTTCAGGTCACCACGATAACCTAAACGAATTGTTCGAAGCGACAATAAAAGCGCCATTGGCTCCAATGAACGTTGGTGGAGCCAAGGGTTGTTTGCTTCAAATCGAAGGAGGCATTGGCATGACAATCGGTCAAGTTGATGAGATTGCTACGGCTTTGACTTCAGCAGTCGATTCCGAAGCACAAGTCATTCTGGGTGCTCGAGTAACCCCCGAACTTGAAGGCGTCATCCGTGTTGTTATGCTCCTCTCTGGGATTTCGGATGATTAATCGATAAGTTCGATATCTTCTTCCCAGTTTGTATCATCACCGATAGACTCAGGTTTCTGAGCCCAATCCACTGGGTCACCTATGCTTTCGACATTTTCATCATCTGCCGAGGATGTTGTCTCTTCTTCAGGAGTGGCCTCCTCAGTTTCAGTCTTGACGCTTGGCGTGATATCGATTGATTCTACAGATTCTTTAATGTCAAAATCCTTGAACATACGGTCGATTCTTGAGTCGAGTAAAGAACGCTGTGCCCAAACCACAGTTGCCACAACAAGGATGTGTCCTCCAATCAGAACAGCAGTCAAATCATCGAAAACTGAAGTGATCATGGCCACACTTCCTGCATAAGCATATCCGAATGCGACTCCCCAAAATAATGCGTTATCTTTTGTAAACAGCTTCGAATTGCGCCCATCTGCTTTGCTGGTCAGTGCCCATATTGCCATGAATACTGTTAGAATCATCAAGACAAGTTCTTCGATGAAAACGAGTGTGGTTGATGAAGCCTGATCGATGCTACGAACGATGCTAAGTACATGCCAAGTAATGAACAATTGAGTCACATGGAACCATCGCTTCGCTACAGCATGTGTTGCTGTATGTGTGGCTGCTTTTTGACGTAAGGACCAAGTGATTCTCACACTTATTGCGAAAACTGCAAACGAACCAACGTACGGCCAGACACTAAATGGATTGCTTGTCAGTATAAATCTGAATGCTTCTGTGACGAGAATTGTCATGGCGACCATCAAAACCGAAGTCGTGGCCAAGGAAGGGATTGGAGAATGGGTTGATTTATCTTTCAGAGTTCCAGTTTCTGGCGTTTTAATTGAATTTGATGTGGCGTACGCAAAAAACCAACCTTGAGCAGCAGCCCAAGCAACGAAGAGGAAGCCGAGTGCAGAAGGAATGATCGTCCCAATATCAGAGAGTGTGCTGTTCTCTCCCATAGTGAACGCCATGATACCCCAAAACACCAAACCAAAAGCAACAGGTACGATTAAAATTTTGAACCGTTCTTTGATTGAATCGCCGAGAGAAGAATGTTCCTCAGGATGGTATGATATCAAATTTCGAAAAATCTCCTTGTTGGAAGCAGGTGCAAGCAATATATAGGCTACCGAAAAGGCAATGAAACCGAAACTTGCAATTTGTTCTGAACCAACTTTTGCGGTGATGTGGAGGAGGCTTGCAACAATCACGAGAAGAAGGAGATGTGGTGCGGTTGCTGGTGAAAGAAGGCTACGAATAATGGACATTTTCGTAAGGGGTGTGTCTTCCTCCATAGAATAGCCTCAGGGTTTAGGTTCTTTAGGCTGTTCAATGCACACTTCCACCATCCTCATCAATCATGACTGATTAGCAAAGTCATGGCGGCAAAGTTGTCGAAAGCAAAGCGGCCTAAGCGACGTTGGATTGGTTTTTCATTTCCGCCGTCTGTCAATTCTCGAAGTGAACTGGAATCTCTGTTCACACAAACCTTTCCCGAAAACACCCATTTCAGAATCTATGATGCTCATTTTTCGGGTTCGGATGTTGTTACTCAATCGCGTGCCTTTCAATCAATTGAAGAAGATGTCGGGATTGGTATTGTTTGTGTAAATCTCACAGATTTTGAGGTGTTTAGAGACGGATTCTCTCAACATGCTGCTGAATCTGGGCTCCTTTCCCTTTCATCTTCTGGGAAAATACGACTCATACGACAGAGATTGGGTCTGCCTAAGCCAAGGAAGAAATAGGGCAACGTTTTCATTCTCTTCCCCCTCGGTGTTCTATGGCCGGTGGAGGGACTGCTCCCCCTTTGAAAATCAGCGACGTGTTTCTGTTGGTAGGCGTCACGCTCATCATAGGCACTTTGTTCATTCAAGAATGGGATCAGCCTACAAAAATCAACGGTGATGATGGACTCTATGTAGGAACATCTCAAACCTTCAACGATGATTTCATCAAAATTGCAGTCCAAGTTGAAAATGAATCTGATGTACGAATTCAGATTTATGAAGATGGCGAAGAGGTCAAAGACAAGAAGCAGCTGGTTTCTTCAGGAGATACTCTTGAGGAAGAACATGAATCCAACGGCGGGGAATTAGAGTGGATTATTACCCTCGAAGAAGGAGTTGACGGAGAAGTTGACGTCGATATTTCCCGTGCTTACGGATTAAATTTCCTTCCTTACCTTCTAGGCTTTGCTTTTGCAGGATATGGCTTTTACAGAAGAACAAACGAATCTGCTGAACCAGGAGAAATTCTTGATGCGATTATTGAGCCTGAAGATGAGGCCAAACAAGACTGAGGTCATCTGAGATCTCTTGAAGCTCTCCCTGTTCTGTCCTAATTCGAAGATTTCCGTTAGCATTTATGCCTTCAACAGTGCAATCCATATTTCTATAGATGCAATCTTTGAGCAATAATTCTAGATTTATTTCAGAAGGTGTAGTCGACGTGTTTACTAAGTTGGATTTGTTTTCAAATAAGGATGCTACTACGGTATCGAGGAGCGTGAAAAGTTCAGTATTGTTGAGTTTAATACCAACTTCTTCAAGGGAGCCTCTTCCAAGACTGACATCCGTTTTCTTTGTGTTAATACCTATGCCGAGAACAAGCGACTGGTCGTTTCCTTTCGATAGTGATTGGAAGAGTATTCCTCCTGCCTTTTTCCATTCATTTGATCGATTGTCTCTGACCAGTAAATCATTTGGCCACTTCACTCGTATTGAATCCTCATGGGGTGCCATCGATTGAAGCAGCGAGCCAATTTCAAGAGCAACATGGCATTGAAGTTGCGAAGATATTTGTGGTATCTGGTTAGGATTAAGTTTCCAACTTCCCTTAAACGAGTCGAGGTGATCATCCCAAACGCGGCCATGTCGGCCTTTTCCTTCTGTTTGAAATCTCGTACGTAGAGAATCTCCCGGTTTGTAGGTTCCTTCCAACATTTCGGAATTGGTGGAAGAAACGGAATGCACTTGTTGTTTCTTTGATTTTAGAAAAGGGTGCCATACAGCAAGTACTTGGATGGTTTCACCGTCATCGAAGGTATGTTTCGAAACCATCTGGGTGGCTAATCCTTTCGCCAGCAATACATCCTGTGCCCGCTGGGAATTCACAAGTTCCCTGCACAGAACTAAGGCGATACCTGTTGGAGAAATGAGTTGGAATCGTCTCGTCATTTCTGCGAATTCACCCAAAAGTCCAGATGGATGTGTGTCGACGAGAGCTGCGTCTTCCATCGGCCCAAGATATTCTTCAATCTCTGATGCTGGAATGTACGGCATGTTCCAAACGGCCATGTCATATGTTCCTGGTTTCATCCATTGTGTGTGATGGCCATCCGCCTCAGGGCCAATGCCGCCTTCTGATGATGTTATCTCAAGATTATTTTCAAGAGCGTTAAATCTGGTTGCAGCGGCTGCAAATGGGTTAATGTCACATGCTTCAACTTCCCAACCCATAGACGCTGCTAATATCGATAGGGCGCCCGAGCCACTACCGATTTCCAACAGCCTCTTTTTACCGAAGGGGGTGATCCTTTCGAGTACGGTTGCAAGAAGATCAGTATCTTCTTTTGGTGGATAGACTGAGTGAGGGATTGTCAAAAGGAACTTCTTCCATTCTATTTGCCTCGCTTCATTTGCCAACAATTCGATTTCTCGAAATGCTTTATTCTCATCAAACATCTTCCAATCGTTTTGCCCTATTGGTGGTATTTGATGAGACTTTCCAACCTATTCTGTGGGTGCAATCTCATCGGTAAGGTATATGAAGGGGTGGTAGTTCGCATTGAAAGCCCAAGAAGCAACGTTGGGCTCGTAGCTCAGTCAGGTAGAGCGTCGGACTTTTAATCCGATGGTCGCGGGTTCGAACCCCGTCGGGCCCGCCTGATGCGCTGCAGTCCAACGTTGGGGCAGAGCGGGGTTGATTTGGATGGTAGTAAAGAGCGCAACAAAAAAGCGGTTAATTGAACTCGGAGTTTCCGATGAATTCGCACATAAATTGGCTACGGACAGGAATATGGCCGACATTAAGGCCATGCCTGCTGACGACGTTGCAAAGATTCTTGGAATCGCTAAAGATAGCGAATCATTCACCAAAGTTATGCAAATTATTGCTGAGCAAGGAAACCGTCGTTCCCGCAACAAGCGAAGCAAGAAAATCACAATTTCCTCCAAAGCAATCGACGAGTTCGATCGTCCTGAAGCAACCAGTCGTTTCAACCCCCTAAACCACGAACTGGTTCCTCATCAGGAACTTCTCGGCGAAGCAAACATCAGCGAACAAGAACAATACGACTTGGAAAAAGAAGAACTTCTTCCATGGGGTCTTGAAGAACTTGACGAAGACGGAAAACCACGTCTTGCCAAGGAACTTCTTCCTAAAGTTCTGATTTCAGATCCTGTCGTTCAAGCCATCAAAGAGGCTTGTGAAATTCTCGACAATGCAACACTTGCTGCAAATCCTGACCACCGCCCCCTCGCAGCGGGCTGGATTGCAGACCGTGTTTTGAAAGTAAAGAGACATTCCAAATCTGCTGGTACAGCTGTGGCTTACCGGCTTATTGTGGAGGGTAGCTGAGGCTGGAGTTGATATTATGCAAGAAATTATTGAATCATTTTTCAAAGAACGAAGCCTGGTAAACCACCAACTTGCTTCCTATAACGACTGTATTCCATCCACAGTCAACCAACTTTCTCGAATGGAGAGAATCATTCGAAACATCCGTGTCGGAACTGATGAAGAAATCATCGATGACCTTGGTGGCTACATCAAACTTGACGTTGCTGACCAAGAAATTGTCATCCGTTTGAAAGACATCAAACTCGGCGCACCAAATATTCGTGAAGCAAACGGTTCTTACCATCACGCTTCTCCTATGGAATGCAGACTTCGAAAGCTGACCTATCAATCCCCGGTCAGCATCGATTTCACAATCTATCGAAACGGTGTCGCTTCCTTCCCTGAAGAAGGCGTACAGGTCGGTTCAATACCGATCATGGTCCGTTCGCAACGATGCCATCTGCACCCAAGCCACATTGCTGACGGTCGTACACTCGAACCTGCCAAATCTAGCGAAGATGCTGCCCTTCTTGCAGAACTTCTCCGCTCTCGTGGCGAAGACCCTCTCGACCCAGGTGGCTACTTCATCATTAACGGAACAGAGCGCGTTCTCATTTCGATGGAAGATCTCGCACCAAACAGAGTCACTGTTGAAATCAACAAGCGTACTGCAAAGCGTACTGAAGTCGCAAAAATCTTCTCTCAGAAAAACGGTATGCGCAAGCCACTCACTGTCGAAAAGCGACGTGATGGAATGCTCATGGTTAAGGTAAGCACTGCTGGTACAACCCCAATTCCTGTCGTTCTCCTCATGAGAGCACTAGGCATTGAAAACGATCAAGAAGTATTCACCGCTATCTCTGGTCCTCAAGAGACCTTCAAGTACATCGTTGCAAACATCAACGAAGTCAACGGTGACGAGAAGCAAGAAGGCGAATATGACGTCAAGAGTACAAACGAAGCATACGAATGGCTCCAAAAGAAATTCGCTGCTGGACAACAAAAGGAATACCGTGAAGCACGTGTAAACCAACTTCTCGACAGAGAACTGCTACCTCACCTTGGTGACCAAACCGAAGACCGAAAGAAGAAGGCTATCTTCCTCGGAAGAATTGTTCGTCAAGTTTTGGAAATGGCTCTAAACGATAAGGAACCAAACGACAAGGACCACTACGCAAACAAGCGTGTTCGACTTGCAGGTGACCTCATCGAAGATTTGTTCCGTGTTTCATCTGGACAACTTGCTCGTGACTTAAAGTACCAACTCGAGCGCCACCACAACCGTAAGCGAGAACTCAAGATTACATCCTGTCTACGACCGGATGTTTTGTCATCAAAGATCCTCCACGCTCTTGCGACTGGAAACTGGGTCGGAGGACGATCTGGTGTCAGCCAACTCCTCGACAGAACAACATACCTTGCTTCCCTTTCTCACATGAGAAGAGTTACCTCTCCTCTTGTTCGAAGCCAACCTCACTTCGAAGCACGTGACCTTCACCCGACTCAATGGGGACGTCTTTGTCCTAACGAGACGCCTGAAGGTCAGAACTGTGGTCTTGTAAAGAACGCAGCACAGATGGTCGACATTTCAGAAGAAGTTGATCCTCACGAAGTCCGTGAGCGTCTCGACGAGCTTGATGTGTACCAACCAGATGACTGGACTGATGGTGACAGAGTTCACGTCAACGGTGACATCTATGGTATGCACAAGAAGGGTAAGAATCTCGTTAACCACTTCAAGAATGCACGTCGCCGTGGAACCATTCCTTCGGAAGTTTCCATCCGCCACGATCTTGAGAACCGAGATATCTTCATCAACACAGACAAGGGACGAATTCTCCGTCCTCTACTTGTGCTATACGATGGTACACCTCGTCTTGAGAATCATCATCTTGTCGATCTCGCTGCAGGTAACATTACCTTCAAAGATCTCGTCAATGATGGTATCGTTGAATGGGTAGATGCTGAAGAAGAAGAAGACCTCTACATCGCTCCTCGTCCATTCGTTCTTCCAGAAACTGTTCCAGAAGGGAAATTCTCTGGCCGTCCAGTTACTCACGAAAAGATTCGCTGGGCTAACCTCGGACAACCTGGAGAATCCAATGCTATCTTGGAAGCAGAAGTTCGAATGCCAAATGGTTCCATTGAAGTTGCTAAGTTGGAAGTTCCACTCCTCTTTGGAGCAGAACACACCCACGTTGAAATCGACCCACAATTGGTCCTCGGTGTTTGTGCATCTCTCATCCCATACCCAGAACACAACTCAACTCCTCGTGTTACTGGTGGTACTGCAATGGTCAAGCAATCACTTGGTCTGCCAAGCGCAAACTACCGTCTGCGCCCAGACACTCGTGCTCACATCTTGCACTATCCACACCGCTCTATCGTTCGTACAGACGCAATGAAGACAACAAACTTCGACGAGCGACCTGGTGGTCAGAACTTCATCGTTGCAATCATGTCTCTGCATGGTTACAACATGCAAGACGCTGTCATCATGAACCGTGCATCCGTTGACCGTGGTCTTGGACGCTCAACCTTCAACAGAACCTACAACGCAGAACGCCGCCGATTCCCAGGTGGTCAAGTTGAAGAGATCGAAAAGCCTGGAAACAAGCTTACTGAAGTCAAAGGATTGAAGCCTGCTGAAGCATACTTCCATCTTGAAGACGACGGATTGCCCCTCCCAGAAACATATCTGGAAGGCGGAAACGTCCTTGTCGGAAAGACAAGCCCACCTCGATTCCTCGAAGAATCCAACAGTGGTGCTTTCCTTATGGCTCAAGAGCGCCGAGAATCCTCAATGCTCGTCCGCCACGGAGAGAAAGGATGGGTCGATAACGTATACGTCACAGAATCAGATAACTCTGGTCGTTTGGTTCGTGTCATGGTTCGAAGCCACAAGATTCCTGAAGTTGGAGACAAGTTCGCATCTCGTCACGGACAGAAGGGTGTAATCGGAAGACTCGTTGAGCCTGAAGATATGCCATTCACCCAAGACGGTGTCGTTCCTGATTTGATTATCAACCCTCACGCTATTCCATCTCGTATGACTGTAGCCCACGTTCTGGAAATGATCGGTGGTAAGGTCGGTGCTATGGAAGGACGTCGTATTGACGGTACTGCATTCCGTGGAGAAAAGGAAAGCAGCCTACGTGATGGTCTTGTCCGAAATGGACTTGCACACACTGGCCGTGAAATAATGGTTAACGGAGAAACTGGTGAATCATACCCTGCTGAAATTTTCGTTGGATGTATCTACTATCAGAGACTCCACCATCTTGTCAGTTCCAAGATTCACGCCCGTTCCCGTGGACGTGTTCAAATTCTTACCCGTCAACCAACCGAAGGACGTGCCCGTCAAGGTGGTCTTCGATTTGGTGAGATGGAACGTGACTGTCTGATTGCACACGGTGCTTCGATGGTCATCAAGGACCGTCTACTCGATGAGTCTGACGGTATTGACATGTTTGTATGTGCTCAATCTGGGCACATTGCATGGTACGATCCAAAACGCCGAACCTACGTCAGTCCAGTTCATGGAGATGGTGCAGAAGTCTACAAGGTACAGACTTCCTATGCATTCAAACTTCTACTGGATGAAATGAAGAGTCTCGGGGTTGCCATGAGACTAGAACTGGAGGACCGAAGATGAGCCGAAGAACAACACTAATCCCAAAGCGAATTGCACAAATTCGCTTCAGCTTGATGGACCCGAGTGAAATCCGTAAGATGTCATCTGTGGAAGTCAAGACTCCAGATACCTACAAGGACGATGGACGTCCATACAACCAAGGATTGATGGATTCCCACATGGGTGTCATCGAACCTGGTTTGGTCTGTCCAACTGACAATTGTAAGTACGATGAATCACCTGGTCACTTTGGACACATCCAACTTGAACTGCCAGTTATTCACATCGGTTTCGTAAACCTCATCAAGACAGCATTGAAGTCGACCTGCAACTCTTGCAGTAACGTTCTTCTTCACTCTGCAAAGGAAACTCACCCTTCTAACCCAGAACTGTCTGAACAAGATTACTACCGTGCCCGTATCCGTGACATCATCACCAAGCACGGTGTTGGTTCAACTGAATTTTCAAGCATCATCAAGGAAGTTGAAAAGATTGCATCTGCAAAGAACCGACGTACCTGTATGCACTGTGGATCTCTACAAGGAGAAATCCGTCTTGATAAACCAACCACATTCAAGGAGAAGACCGAGAATGCAACAACTGGTGGAAAAGAGACTGAGAGAAAGATGAATCCTCGAGACGTTCGTGAATGGCTCGCAAGTATTCCTCCGGAACACCTGATTTTCATTGGAATGGACAAGCAAAACCGCCCTGAGTGGACTGTTCTGAAGGTTCTACCAGTTCCTCCGATCACTGTTCGACCATCGATTACACTTGACAGTGGAGATCGCTCAGAAGACGACTTGACGCACAAGTTAGTTGACGTTCTACGTATCAACCAACGTTTGCAAGAGAACCGTGACTCTGGTGCACCACAACTGATCGTTGAAGATCTTTGGGAGCTTCTCCAATACCACGTTACAACCTACTTCGATAACCAAACATCTGGAATCCCTCCAGCACGCCACCGATCTGGTCGTACGCTCAAGACATTAACACAACGTCTCAAGGGTAAGGAAGGACGATTCCGTTCAAACCTTTCCGGAAAGCGTGTTAACTTCTGTGCTCGTTCAGTTATCTCTCCTGACCCTTACCTTGGAATCAACGAAGTTGGTGTGCCTAAGAAGGTTGCAAAGGAATTGACCGTACCGATCCGTGTTACACTCCGTAACCGTGAACAGATGCGTCAAATGATTCTTCGTGGACCTGACGTTCACCCTGGTGTAAACTACATCGTACGTGGTGACGGACGACGTGTTCGAATTAATGCTCGAAGCCGTTTGATTAACGCTGGTTTCCGATGCCACAACCCTGAATGCCATTCTGGTGACACGCTCAAGAGCCAACCATATCCTGGTCTACGTCACGATCTAAACGAAGTTCTCTTCGCTCCAAACTTCTTGCCAGGTTTGGTCATTCGTGAAATTCAGAACCTTGAAGGAAGCGGCCTAGATGACTTGACCTACTTGGTCGATGATGAAGCAACACTTCGCAACCTTCGTGGTGAAGACGCTCACGGTCACCCATTGCCTGAAGACGACCCTCGTGCAGTTCTCCATTACCGATGGTTGCACGAACTTGGTCAAGCAGACAATCCTGACCCAGAACCGTTCCCTGCACATCTTGAAATCCGCTGCCCTCACTGTGGCAGTCCTGACGATGAATACGACATGCCAACACCTGTTGAAGACAGACTTTCAACTGTTGACGTTCGTGGTAATCCTAAGCCTGGTATGCAAGTAGAACGCCATCTTATCGATGGGGACGTTGCAATCTTCAACCGACAACCATCTCTTCACAGAATGTCGATGATGGTTCACGAAGTTCGTGTTATGGAAGGTCATACATTCCGATTCAACCTCGCTGTATGTACTCCGTATAACGCTGATTTCGACGGTGACGAGATGAACCTTCACGTTATTCAATCTGAAGAAGCCCGTGCTGAAGCTAAGATTCTGATGAGAGTTCAAGAACACATCCTCACACCTCGTTATGGTGGAGCTGTTATCGGTGGAATCCACGATCACATCTCTGGTGCTTACCTTCTCTCTCGTCCAGGAACTACCGTTCTCAAGTCTCATGGGCTTGAAATGCTCGGAAGCATCGACTACACTGGTGAACTTCCTGAAATCATCAAAGATGAAAATGGAAAGGATGCATTCAGAGGTCACGACTTGATTTCTCTGATTATTCCAGACAACATCAACTTGCACTTCATGTCCAGAAGCCGTGACGAAGTTCACGTCCGCAACGGAAACGTTACTGGAACACTTGACAAGCGTGCAATTGGTGCTGAAGACGGTCGTTTGTTGGACGCAATCGTTCAAACAAATGGTTCAGAGAAGGGTGCTCAATTCTTGAATGAATTCACACGACTTTCCATTGCTGCATGTACGTCCCTAGGATTTACAACTGGTATTGATGACGAAGATTTGACTTCTGAAGCACTCAACGCTATCCATGCAGCAAACGCAGAAGCTGGTGAACTTGTCAATAAGGAACTTGCACACTTTGAGTCCGCTAAGGGCGATCCTCGAAAGTACGAACCTCGTGCCGGTCGAACAATGCGTGAAACTCTTGAAGAGAACATCATGGTTATGCTCGATGAAGGAAAGCAAGCTGCTGGTGACGTTGCTAAGAACGAATTGAACCAATCTGGTTCAACCAACGCTGCTGTAAACATGGCAATTTCCGGTGCTCGTGGTTCAATGGACAACCTAAACATGATGGCAGGTTCGATTGGACAAGCAAAGGTTCGTGGTAAGCGTCTCGAACGTGGATACAACGACCGTGTTCTTCCTCACTTCAAGCGTGGAGGCCGTGGTGCACAAGACCGAGGATTCATTTCCGGTTCTTTCAAGCGTGGTCTTGAACCAACGGAGTTCTTTATGCTCTCCGTTTCTGGAAGAGAATCCCTGGTCGATACAGCGGTTCGTACTTCCAAGTCTGGTTACATGCAACGCCGATTGATTAACGCAATGGATGACCTCAAGGTCTTCAATGACGACATGCTCTCGGTTCGAAACACAGCAAATCGTATCATCCAATTCTCCTATGGTGAAGATGGAATTGACCCAAGCCGTGGTGTTCACGGATCAGCCTTCAACATCGATGTTATCATCGATGGTGCTCTTGGTACTGACGGAGTAACAGTCGTTACTCGTGAAAGTCTAGAGCGTGAAGAACGTGAAGAGGACCTTGGTGCATGGGACGATGAGTCTACCGAGGTCGATTTCGATGGAGGTGACAACTGATGGTCGTTAAGAGTGCAACCAAGAAGAAGCTCATGGATTTGGGCATTGCAGAAAACTTTGCTCATACACTGGCAAACGATCGTAAGTGGGATGACGTCAAGATTCTCACCGCTCAAGAAATCGCTCAGATTTGTGAAACTGATTCAGAAACATCAGCCACAATCCGTGGAACCATTGATGGAGCTATGAAGAAAAACCGTGCAAGCGGTTCTGAAGCAACAGGTCCTGTCACCCAAGTTCGTAAGATGCGAGCAAGAGGAACTCGAACACGTTCCCGCGCAAAGACTGCAGTCGATCTCGATGTCTATAACGTCGAGAAGAAACTTCGTTCCTTTGACGATGAACTTGCTGATGACAAGGTCTTCCAGGCTCTTCATGCAGCAGTTGATGATATGGGTACAAACCGATTCAGCGGCAAGATCATTCACGACATGACTCTTGCAATCCATAAGCGTGGACTCAAGAAATTGACGAAAAAGCAAGCTGCTGCAGTTATCAACGATGCATATAATGCACTGGACAAAGCCAGTATCGATCCATTCGAAGCAGCAGGAATTATCACTGCTCAATCCATTGGTGAGCCTGGTACACAGATGACCATGCGTACGTTCCACTATGCGGGTGTTGCAACAGTCAACGTCACACAAGGTCTACCTCGTATTATCGAGATTGTCGATGCACGTAAGGTACCAAGTACACCTACCATGATCATTCGTTTGATGCCTGACAAGAACTCTCCTGAAGAAGCACAGAAACTTGCGGCTTCTCTCGAGATAACAACGACAGCCAACATTTCTCAGATTGAAACAGACGTTGCTCAACGACGACTTGTTCTCAAACTGAACAAAGGAAACCTCAAGCAAAAGAACATGACTGGAATGGAAGTCAAGGATAAACTTGAGCGAGCACTTCGTCTCTTTGTACAAGCTGACAAGGAAAAGAACCCAAGCACGCTTACTATTATCCCTGGTGTTCACAACGAAGAAGATCTTGCTGAACTGCAAGATAATCCTCCGTCCTATACCATGCTTCTACAACTTGAAGAAAAGATTCGTGACATGCGCTTGAAGGGTATCCCTAGCATCGAACGTGCGAATGTACAATACGATGACAAGGCTGGAGAGTACTATCTCTCGACCATCGGTTCAAACCTTTCACGAGTAAGTGAAATTGAATCAATTGATCGTTCTCGTACCTACACGAACAACATCATCGAGATTTTCAACTATCTTGGTATTGAATCTGCTCGTCAAGCAATCATTAACGAACTTGAAGCAACTCTGCTCAGTGCTCGTCTAGAAGTCGACGTTCGCCACCTCCTCATGGTTGCAGACGTTATGACATCTGAAGGTGAAGTACGTGCGATTGGCCGACACGGTGTTTCAGGAACCAAGCACAGTATTCTTGCTCGTGCTGCTTTCGAAGTCACAGTCAACCACTTGCTCAAGGCAGGTATCATTGGTGAAACAGACCGTCTCACTGGTGTTGCAGAGAACATTATCGTTGGACAACCAATTTCCCTGGGAACAGGTAGCGTTGAATTGTTCTACATCCCTGAGGAATGATTCCAACCATGAGAAACACATGTAGAGAATGGAGGAACTAAAAATGGATCTAAGCCGACAATTAAAAACAGCAATAACAACTGGTAGCCTACTATTTGGACAACGACAAACCCTTGGTGCTTGTGCACGAGGGGATGCACGATTGGTGGTTGTAGCCGCTAATTGCCCATCTGATTACATCGATGACCTTCGGGCAAAACATCCTGAAGTCACTGTGCATCAAGCGCACATCGTCAACCGTGATCTCGGTGTCGCCTGTGGTAAGCCATTCAGTATCTCAACTCTATGCGTCGTAGATGCAGGTGACAGTGAATTGCTTCAACTCGATGACAATATGTCCTGATTTGTCTACTCGACAAATGAAAGACTTGATGTCTGTTAAGGGCATGGCTAGAACATGCGCACGCATCTTAATGCAGCAACAGCCCTACTTTTGACAGCCTTGATGCTGACTTCGCTTCTAGCAATTCAGCAACCAGCTCATACTGAGGCGCTCACTGAGGATACGAGTTCTGATGAACCACAATTGACATCGGGACGTTCGGCAACATCACTCCTTGCTGCAGGTTCTGGTTCAGAAAATGAAGATGGCGAACATATTGAAGCACTTCCAAACGGTGGATGGGTCATAGGCTCAGAATTCCTGAATGGAACTCTCACCTATGGTACGCAAACGCTTTCTCCGTCTTCTCCTTACAATGTAATTGGTTATGGTGAATTTTTCCTTGCCATCATGGATAATCAAGGTGCTTGGAGTAAACTTGTCTCAGCCGATCACAATTACGGCGCTGGTGGGCTCTCATTCTTGACAGATATTACTGTTGGAATTGGAGGAGAAATTTTCGTTTCGGGATACTTCTACGGAGAGATAGCGTTTGGACCTCCAAATCCGAATACAATCATCAGTAATACAAATTCAGGATATCACGATGAAGGATTCATTGCAAAAGCCGATCCAATGGGTAATTGGATGTGGGCAAAAAGTTTCTCGACGTTAGTCAATGGTACGGGAGAGTTTAGCCAAACAACTGCTATGCAAGTCGATATGATGGGTAATCTGTATGTCACAGGAGCCTTCCAAGGTGAAACTGACTTCGGCGGAATAAGTCTCAACGCTACAAGTCAAGACGTGTTTGTAGCAAAATATGATGGTAATCAAGGCACAATAAGTTGGGTCATCAATGGCGGAGGCATCGGATCGGACAGAGCCTTCGATATGGCCCTGACACCATCAAACGGAGTGAAAATTGCTACAGTGACTGATAGTATTGCTCAGTGGGGAACAAACACATACGTAGCAGTAGGCAGCCTTGATGCTGTAATTGTTGAAGTTGACACAGGTGGTGTGGTCCTTGGAGTCACTGGAATGGGAACAACCAACCAGAACACGATTGTTATACAAATCAAGATTGACAGCAACGGCAATACATATCTTTCAGGTTCCTTTGGAGGCACTCTCTCAAGCGGTGGTTGGACAGCAACTGCTTCTTATGGTGGTAATGATATCTTTATCGCAAAGAGCGCTGTGAACCAAGCGAATAGTTGGGTTGCTGTTGCAGGAACAAGCATTACCGATGAACCTCAAGCAATGGCAATCACCTCCAATGGTGGTGTTGCCTTTGGCGGTTATCTCACTACAACCTTCTATGCTGGATCTAAATCACTTTCAAATCAAAATCACGATGGTTTCGTCGTGGGACTTTCTCCAAACGGTGCAGTTGATTGGATTGAACGCGTTGGTGGTTCTCAGTATGACTACGTCTTTGCCATGGCTGCGAACAATTCCGATTACATAGGAATCTCAGGTTCGTTTTCTGGATCGATGACTCACAAGGGTAAAGCCGTCACATCTGGAGGACTACGTGATGTATATGCATGGGTATTTGATCCTGCATCTCTCAAAGATACAGATGGGGATGGCGTTCTCGATTCTGCTCCAGATAATTGCCCAACGGTGTCAAATTCAGACCAAGCAAATACCGATGGGGATTCTGAAGGTGATGCTTGTGATTCAGATGATGACAACGATGGCCTTACTGATAACTTCCCTGATAATTGTCCTCGTAATGGAGAATTCAATTGGACCAGTTCTCGAGATTTCAACGACCCTGCTTCTTCCACTGACTGGGATAATGATGGGTGCAAGGATGATACATCCGAAGATACCGATGACGACAATGATGGTGTTCTCGATGTCGACGATACATGTCCACGAACAAGTTTCGCTCCACCTCGCCCAACATGGGTTTCTGACTCAACCACGGACATGGATGGTGATGGATGCCGAGATTCTGATGAAGATACAGATGATGATGGTGATGGATTTGAAGACGCTGCAGATGATTGCCCAACAGTGATTGGAACCTCAACAATGGGCACTGAAGGTTGTCTCGACTCAGATGGCGACATGTGGTCAGATACAACTGATGACTGTCCAAATGAAGCTGGAGACTCCACTGATGGTGGTCTAAATGCATGCCCAGATAGCGATGGCGATGGCTGGGCAGATACAATCGATGACCTTCCTAACGACTCAACAGTATGGAGCGACTCTGATGGTGATGGTTACGGTGATAATCTTGGTAGTACTCCTGCCGACGCTTGTCCTGAGACTCCTGGAACCTCTACAGTAGACCGATTTGGTTGCGTCGATGCAGATGGTGATGGCTTGTCTACTCCAACAGCAGGATGGGGTGTGGACAGTGGTGCAGACGCTTTCCCAAGTGATGCAACACAATGGACTGACTTCGATGAGGATGGTTTTGGTGACAATTTCGCAAACGGAACATGGTTTGACAGGCCTGAAAACTGGGTTGGTGAACTCATTTCAGGTGCATCTGATCAAGACGCTTGTCCAATGCAACCAGGTACAAGCTGGCAAAATGGAATTCTTGGCTGTCCTGATTCTGACGGAGATGGATGGTGGGATGTGCAAGATGCATTCCCTGGTGAGCCTACGCAATGGGTCGATGCAGATGGAGATGGCTATGGTGACAATCAATCCGGTGTCAATCCTGATGGTTGCGTCAACATTGCAGGGAATTCAACCATTGATCGTCTCGGCTGTACCGATACTGACGGAGATGGTCGCTCTGACCCTGAACTCTCATGGACTGTTGTCAATGGAGCAGATGAGTTTAGACTTGAATCCACTCAATGGCTTGATAGTGATGATGATGGATATGGTGATGAACTAACAGGCTTCGAAGGTGATAGTTGTCCTGCTGTCAAGGGATTCTCTAAATTTGATAGATTTGGATGCCCTGATGCAGATGGAGATGGGTATTCTGATCCTGATGAAAGCTGGACACTTGCAGATGGAGCAGATGCTTACCCTGACGATCCATTTACACATGTATTCGTTGAACCAGAACCAGTTGAATCCGATGAAGAGAATTTCTTCGTTAGTCCTCTTATGCTCGCCGTCTATGGCTTAGTCGTTCTTGCCTTAGCAGGAGCTGGATTCATGATGACTCGAAAAGGAGAAGGTGTAGTGAAACAAATTCCAGATGTCACGATGCATCAACCAATGCAACAGCAAGTCGTAATGCCTGCAGCTCAACAAAATCCGTATGTTCAACCAACTCAAACTCAAACGTATGCACAGGTTGCAGAAGCGCCTCCTGTTCCTCAACCTGATCCTGCGAGAGAATATTACAACGGACTGATTGCACAAGGCTATCCATCAGAATCAGCTGCAAGTTATACTGCTCAGTATTTCCCTGGATTCCAAGCCTGAACTTCATGGTTAGAGTGACACCTTCAAGGGTGAACCATCGCTCAGGTGTCCATGGGCACCCTCCAGTCGCTAACATGGGTTCGTCGTTTTCTCGATGAAACACCAGGCGATTCGGTTACTGGTGGGCCTGCACGACAAGTCCCCCATGCTTGTTGGTCACGAGTAGAACCTAGCCCGGCTCCAAATCCTGAACTTTTGCTTTGGTCATCTGAAATGGGGGCTCAACTCGGTCTTGATACGTTCGATGAAGTTGTACTCGGAGGTGGACAAGTCGTTGAGGGGATGGACCCCTATGCGCAACGATATGGGGGTCACCAATTCGGTAATTGGGCAGGACAACTCGGTGATGGAAGAGCCATAACTCTGGGTGAAGTTCAACTGGCAAATGAAGTCTTTGAATTGCAATTGAAAGGAGCAGGATCAACGCCCTACTCGCGATTTGCTGATGGAAAAGCAGTATTGCGTTCATCGATTAGAGAATTCTTATGCAGCGAGGCAATGCATCATTTAGGTGTCCCTACCACACGAGCACTCTCGTTAGTATCAACAGGTGAAATGGTTCTTCGAGACATGATGTATGACGGTAATCAAGCCCATGAACCAGGTGCTGTTGTTTGCAGAGTTGCTCCAAGTTTCATTCGGTTTGGAAGTTTTCAAATTCATTCTGCTATGGGTGACATACCTACACTCAAGTCGTTACTTGAACACACTATAACACATCATTTTCCAGAGCACGATGGAACGACCGATAAAGGGCTTGTACAATGGTTGAGTCATGTTGCCGAACAAACAGCATTGATGATTTCACATTGGATGCGCGTTGGTTTTGTTCATGGCGTAATGAATACAGATAATATGTCGATACATGGCCTTACAATCGATTATGGTCCATATGGATGGCTGGAAGATTACAATCCTGGATGGACACCAAACACAACGGATCTGCGTACTCGACGTTATCGATATGGCCAACAACCCCAAATTGGAGCGTGGAATATAGCCCGTTTGCTCGAAGCCATGGTTCCACTCATGGAACAACCTGACCTCTTACACGATGTGCTTGATGGATATACAAACGCATATTCAACCTTCCAAAACGAAATGTGGGCAATGAAACTTGGTTTAGAAGAATTTAGAGATGATGATGAATCCTTGATTCGAGATTTGAACGAATTACTTCAACGAGTGGAAACTGATATGACGATATTCTTCAGATTGTTATCCTCGATTCAAGAACCAACAATTCAATCTCTCGCCGATGCATTTTATGATCCCACAACCATTCCAACAGAAGAATGGAATGCATGGCTTTTGACATGGTGGCAGCGAGTTCATTCCAACCCAGATCGCAAAGCTATGCTCTCTTCTAATCCTAAGTATGTTCTAAGAAACTGGATGGCACAGTTAGCGATTGAGGCGGCTGAATCAGGAGACTTGTCTGTTTGTAAGGAACTCTATACTGTGCTTCTAAACCCATACGATGAGCAAGTTGAGTTTGAAGAAAAATGGTTCCAAAAGCGACCTGAATGGGCACGTCATAAAATTGGCTGCTCGATGTTATCTTGCTCGAGTTAAACGTTAATGATTAAAAAATAATCCTCTTTCATAGAGGAACTGCTATGAACAAACGATGTGCACCGCTGTTTAATGAAGATTAGACTCCATCAATTCCTCTCAAAATGTGGGGAGTTCTCATCCAAAGGCGATGTCAAAAAAGCAATTTGGGATGGAGATGTAACGGTCAATGATTCAATTGTCAAGAACATAGCTTACGAATTCAACCCCGCTAAGCGCTCTGTGAAGTACAGAGGGACTGAATTATACCTCCCTTCGAATGATGTGTATTTCCTTCTCAACAAGCCAGCAGGCTACATCTGTTCACGCTTGAATTCACAGGAACTTGAACTCAACAAGACTTCAGTTTATGAACTCTTTAGAGGTGCTGTTGACCCGTCTATCTATGAGACATTGGTCACTGTTGGGCGTCTTGATGAGGAAACTACAGGTTTTCTTCTGGTCA
>Ga0206677_10000184_pt1 | contig 57145 bp, 66 predicted proteins | sample M130m12015metaG_FD_155475 | JGI IMG/M metagenome (GOLD analysis project Ga0206677, IMG submission 155475) | Ammonia-oxidizing marine archaeal communities from Monterey Bay, California, United States - M1 30m 12015 | ecosystem: Environmental > Aquatic > Marine > Intertidal zone | place: USA... | reverse complement strand
TGGTGGGGTGCATTTTTTTTTTCGTTTGGTGAACGATGCGTGAAGTGTATTATGGGGGGGAACCCTCAACCCCGATACATCTAAAAAATTTTTATATCTTTGTAAAAAATAAAACAGATGCCAGATCCTAAAACAACAAGAGTAAGTAAACGAAACATGAGAACACCTTTATCGGTAAGTCAGTTTGATGCTTATAAGAAAACAGTTAATAAAAGTTTTAAACAAACAGTTAATGCCTCAAAAAAGAAAACTAAAAAATAAATAGATATGAAAAAGTTCGCAGACATGGATGGCTTATCAGTTAGAAACGGAAGATTGATTAATGATCGTCCCGCTGGTATGACAGGTATACAACAGGCTTCAATGTATAGGAACCAAATGAAGAAGCAGTATGAAATAGATAAAATCGCTGACGGTATTGAAAGAGCTGAGATGCGTAAGGAACACAAAAAGATATTTAAGTTTTAAAAGAATCCCATTTGTTCTGTTGTGAAAAGGAGTTGACTTTTATAGTTAGCTCTTTTTTTTATGTCGACTTTTTAATATACTTTAAAATCTATGTCGATTTTATGTCAAAGCATTTTCTTGTAACTTATTGATTTACTTATACTTATACTTTTTTATGTCGATATGTCAACAAAATCTAATATTTATTAAAAGAAAAATAATAAAAAGAAATAGAGTACTATAAGAGTTAAATATAAAATACCATCGACATATTGACATTATATTTTTTTTTATATCTTTGCCAAACAATATACTTTAATTTAAATTTAACATCAATGGATAAACAGGGATACATTCCAAAAGACCTTACTTTCGATAGCGAGGCTCGTGAGAAGCTAATCAGCGGAATCACTAAAATTTCAAAAGCAGTAAAGAGTACATTAGGCCCAAGGGGACAGACAGTACTTATAGAATCAACCGAACACCTACAAGGATTAACGGTAACTAAAGATGGAGTTACTGTAGCTAAGTCAATTCATCTTGATGATCCAATTGAGAACCTTGCTGTTCGTATGCTTAAACAAGCATCGGAGAAAACAGCTAATGTAGCTGGTGACGGAACTACCACTGCAATTGTATTAACAGAAGCTATTGTTCAAGCTGGACTTAAATGGATCAAACCATATCACAATGTCTTCGAAGTAATAAACGGAATTAGATATGATAGTGAAGTTATTCTTAAAAACATTAAAGAAAGATCCATCGATGTTACTGATAATATGTTATATCATATTGCTTCTATTAGTGCTAACAACGACTATGATCTTGGAGAGATAATTGCTGACGCATATAAGAAGGTTGGTAAAGATGGACTTGTTACAGTTGAGAGATCTCAAACTGATAAGACTTATTCAGAGGTTACCAATGGTATTAGAGTTGATAGAGGTTATACTTCTCCTTTGTTTATTAATGATCAAAGAAAAGATGAGTGCATCATGGATGATGTAAATATCTTAGTATGCGATACTGAGATTAATAATATACTTCAGATTGAGAATATACTTAAACCAATAATCAATTCAGGAGAGAAGTTACTTATCATAGGAACATGTTCTGGTAATGTTATTAATACTCTTGCAGCTAACGTAGCTCGTAATGGATTAAAGTTTTGTAATATCTTACCTCCATCATTTGGATATAAGACTCATGAGTTAATGCAAGATATTGCTTTTGCAACTGGAGCTAAATACTTTTCTGAAAAGACTGGAGATGATTTATCTATTATTACTCCAGCAGATCTTGGACATGCAGATAAAATTATTGTAGGTAAAGACAATACTGTTATAATTAAAGATGGAGATGTAACTGAGGAAACTCAAAAGAGAGTAGCGGAGCTACGAGTTCAACAAGAAAATACATCAGCTAAACATGAGAAAGACTTTATCAATGAGAGAATAGCTTCTTTAGTTGGAGGGATTGGTTGTATCTATGTAGGTGCTACATCTGATATAGAGCAGAAAGAAAAATTCGACAGAGTCGATGACTCTGTCTGTGCAGTGCGTTCCGCACTACAGGAAGGTATTGTTCCTGGTGGTGGATTATTGTTATATGATTTTGCAAGACACTTCGGATGTAGTTGTGAAGATAACTCTCATGAACATATTGATGAGGATATGGTTGCTGAGATGATGATGCGTGAAGCATTGAGAGCACCTCTACAACAAATACTAAAGAATGCTGGACTGGATGAAAAGGAAATAATGTCAGAGATATATACTCCTGAGATGTTAGGTACAGTTGATGACGAGCCTGAGCAACCAGTAAACAATAAAGGTTATGATGTTGTAAAGAAAGAGTATGGAGATATGTTTGAGATGGGGATCATTGATCCAGCTAAGGTTACTAAGAGTGCATTGCTTAATGCTATTAGTGTAGCTACAACTATCTTAACTACCAATGCAATCGTAACACATAAAAGAGCTTAGTGATGTTAAGTAGAATATGGAGGTGGATATTTAAATACCAAGAAAATAATATTGAATCTAATTTAAAAAAATATGAAACCGATAGGAAAGTACATCGTAATTAAAACAATCAAAGAGGAATTAAAAACTGAGTCTGGACTTTTGCTTTCAGCACAAGACGTATCTGATTTTAGATATCGTAAAGGACAAGTTGTTAAACCTGGAACAGATGTTAATGTTATTAATGAAGGAGATCTTATCTATTATGATAAGGCTGCTGGACATGAGATGTTAATCGAAGATAACCCTTATACGGTTATTACTGAGAGAGATGTCGTTGTTGTTTTATAAACTCGTTCATTTCTATAATCATATTTCTATATATCTTATCCATATAAGATGCATCATTTCGAAATAGGGGATTAACTCTTGGGTTCTCCCCTATTTCTTCTCCATTAAGTTTCTTGTATAATGTATTGATAAGTCTCTTTCCTTTATATGATAATTCATATAGGGTTGTTTCTTTACCCTTTCTCTTTCTCCAGATATGTATCCATCCTTCTTTTAGAAGTCTATGGAATCTTGGTTCATCCCATGACATACATTCTTCAAACTCTTTAAACTTTGTTTTATTAAAGATCTGTTCACTATATAGAAAGAATAGCATATCTATATCAGGAGTTCCGATCTCGTACTTGGCTTTGGCCCAGTACCTTATCACCCTCCAATACTTCATGTAATCATGAGATGGTTGAACTCTATCGTAGTTCTTACGGACTATATTAGGCATTAAATTAAATTTGTATCTTTGTCATTACAAAAGTACTAAAATTATGCCAACTAAAAACAACCCAAGGGGTAGCGTTAAGAAAGTTAAACTTAAAAGACCTTCAAGTTTAGATCCTGTTAGAGATGCAAAGATTGCTAAGAGAAAAGCAAAGATTAGAAAAAGAAGAACTGCTAAACAAATTGCTGCTGACAAAAGAAGAATCAAAAAGTTAGGAAATAATACTTCTGTAAGAAATGCTATCAAGGTTGAGAACATTGAGCAGAAAAGAAAGAGAGGAAGAATACAAGACATCAAGGATGGTGATGCTGAAAAGAGATCTCAGAAAGTTGTAGGTAAAGCTAAAAAGAAAGTTGAAAAGATTCAAAAGAAAATTGACAAAGGTGTTACTGAAAAGGAAGGTCAGAAGTTAATTGGAAAACAAAAGAAAGCTGTTGAAAGAGCTAATAGAAGAACAGAAAGAATAGCTAAGAAAACAGAAAAGAGAGCCGATAGGGTTAAGCGTAAAGCAGTTGATGAAGATCGTAAGATGAACAAAAGAAATGCTCGTCAAGAAAAACGTGAAGAATCAGCTACCAGTAGATATAAAAAAGGAAATGCTCGTAGAAAAAAGAATAGAGCTAAAGCATTAGAAAGAGCGGGACTAAGACGTTGGGATCAAACCTGGGGTTAGTCTTAAAATATTATTATCTTTGTAAAGAATTAAAAAATAAATTATGGCACCCATAAGAAGAAATCTATCACAACCATTATCAGAATCTGAGTTTGATGGTAAAGCAAAAAGAACTGCAAGAAAAATAAAAAGAAAAACTAAAAGGATTGCTAAGGTCAATGAGAAAATAAATAAAAAACAAGCTGACCATGATTCTGGAAAGAAAAAGATTGACTACGACAAGACTAAAGGATTATCTAAAACAGCTCGTAATACAAGAAAATATATTAAGCTCAAGGAAAAAAGAGATAAATTACAAAGTGATGTAAAATCTTTAAAGCCAAAATCTAATGCATCAGGTTTTGGAAATCCTAATACAAAGACTTATATCTATGATGATCCAAGGTTTAAGGAAATGGGTAGAGACAAACGTGGTAATAAAATTAAAAAGAAAAAATAATTATGAAAAAGCAAGGTTACAATTCAAGACTTGATGAGTCATTAGGAGCTAAGAACGGAAAGAAGTCTCAGTCTATGAAAGACAGAAGAGATGAGTCTAAAGCTATGTCTAAAAAAGAATACGGTCATGCATACGGTGGAGATCACAATATGTCTTATGAGTGTATCAATAATGTAAAGGCAAAGAACTCTGCAAGAATTAGAAAATAATGGCTTACAAAGGAAAGACAAAAGAAAAGTTTCCTGAGATTAAAAAATCTCGTGAAGGAGATTTTACTAAGTGGGCAAAGAATAATGGATTCAAAGATGCGTGTAGTGGAGCTGCTGCTGTAATGAAGAATACAAAAAAGTATTCTGGTAAAGTAGTAAAGATGGCTAACTATGCTAATAACTTTGGATGTAAAACAAAATAAACTATGGGTAAATTATTAGTAAAGATAGGACTGTGGATGCAGTCAGTATGGTGCAAGTTCCAATGCGGTTGGAACTGGTTAGTAGGTAAGATGATGTTTGATGTAATGTCATGCCCTAATAAATTATGTACTTGTAAAAAATGAAAAGAACTAAACAATCAAAAGGATTAGGAGATTCAATAGAAAAGTTTACTACTGCTACTGGAATAAAGAAAGTAGTTGATACTGTAGCAAAAGCTACTGGTAAAGACTGCGGTTGTGGCAAAAGAAAAGATACATTGAATCGAGCATTCCCATATAACAAATAAAAAAATGGCATATCAAAAGTTAAATTACGGACAATCACTATTGGTTATTAAAAGTGATACAGTAAGAATCCCAGATCCAAATTCATTAATACTTGCATACGCAAATGAGACAGGAGATTTTACTACTGTAAACCAAGTTACTGTAGCTGGAGCAACATTCTTATCAGCGGGTATTCAGAACGGTGCAATCATATATTGCCCAGCAGATAAAAAATGTTGGAATGTTATTAAGGTTATTGATGATACTACTTTAGAAATTAAAGGAGACTATCCAAATGGATCAGCTGGTGCGGTATTCCAGATTTACAATAGAGCAGCAGAGGCATGTAATTTATATACTGGAGGATTTCTTGATGGTCAACAAGGGCCTACCAACCCAGTAGAAGGTGGGGATTTATCTGTTGTTATGGCAGAGATGAATCATTCTTGGACAACAGTTGATGATGTTAATGGATTAACCCCTATGATTTTTGAAAATTGTATTCCAGGATCTTATCACCCAATTAATGTTATAATGGTGAGAAGAACGAGAACAACAATTGAAAATATTATAGCACTCTGGTAATTATATAGTTATGCCTAATCCAAGCGGAAATAATAAGACAAATAAAAATCATCGTAATACTAATAAAAATTTACGAAGATTAACTGAGGAAGAGAAAAAGAAAAAATTTGCTGGTAGTCCTCCTAATCCAGCTAAGTCAGCTTATAATATAGTTAAGACTGTAGTTAAGGCTCACACAGATTTACACAAGAAAAGCAAGGGAGTTAGAGACGCAACCAAAGCTCTGAACCCAAGCAGAAAAGTATAATAAAATAATTATATCTTTGCAATTATGAAATGGACACAGACTAACACTTGGAGCGGAGAAATGATATATGTTCAATCATCAACCTTATCCTTTAAAAATGACTAAAGAATTGAAAGATACAGTAGAAGTAGTTGCTGCCAATGGTGGTGCATTAGGCCTTACATTAACGCAGTGCAATGAGATGCTACAGTTTATCTCTCTTTCACTTGCTATAGCATTCACAATTTATAAGTTTATACAAAAATCTAAAAAGTAATCATGCAATATTTTACCTATCAGGAATTTGATTCCCCTGATGAACCAGGATCAGGTAAAAACATGAGAGCGGATTTTTTAGACTTATTAGATCACGCAAGAGAAGAAGCGGGAATACCGTTCAAAGTAACTTCGGGATATAGAACTCAAAAGCACAATCAAGACTTGCGTAACAGAGGTTACAAAGCAAGTATGAACAGTTCGCACATGAAAGGATGTGCCGCTGATATTAGGTGTAACAATTCAGCAGATAGATTAATAATAGTTAAGGCTTTAATAAATGTTGGTTTTACAAGACTTGGGATTTCAAAATCTTTTGTTCATGTAGACAACGACTCATCTAAGCCTAACGCAATATGGTTATATTAATATGGCAAAGAAAGGAAGAACAGGAAAAAAAGTATGCTGGGAGTACGGTAAAGGAAAATACTGTGGTACACTAATAGCAAGTAAAGAAACCAAAACTCACAGATACGCAAGAACAGAAAACGGAAAGATTAAATCATTACCTAAGAAAAGATAATGGCAAAACCAAGTAAAGGAAAGGCAAGAGTAAAAATAACTTCTTCTGGAAAGAAGGTTAGTTATGGTCAGGCTGGTAAAGCTAAAGGTGGAGGCCCAAGAGTAAAGCCTGGTACTTCTAAGGGTGATGCATATTGTGCAAGAAGCTATGGAATCAAAATGGGATTACCTATTGGAAAAAGAAATGATCCTAATACTGCTAATAACTTATCTCGCAAAAGATGGAAATGTGTTGGTAAAAAATCAAGAAGATAATGAGTATATGGACTAAAATATTTGGTAAGGGTGCATTAGATGTAGCTGGTAAAGTAGCTAACATTGCAGATAAGTTTATTCAAACAAAGGAAGAAAAAGCAGCCTTTGAAATGGAAATGCAAAAACTATTTATCGAAGCTGAAGCAGAGATGCAAAGAAACGTAACTGAACGATGGAGACAAGACATGAAATCCGATTCGTGGCTCAGCAAGAATGTAAGACCTATGGTTTTAATATTTCTTGTTGTGTGTACAGTTCTTATGATCTTTATAGATGCTGGTACGATTTCATTTAATGTAGAAGAAAAATGGACTTCTCTTTTAGAAGTTATACTTATGGTTGTAATAGGTTCTTATTTTGGTGGAAGAACTTTTGAAAAAATAAAAAAATAAAATGGCTAAGTCAGTAGCATTTGTTTATAGGTCTACATCTAAAAAGAAAAGACCTGGAGTACATAGCAAATCTAAAAGCAGTACTCTTAAAACAAGCAAAAATTATTCTAAGAAGTATCGAGGTCAAGGAAAGTAAAACTCATTCGATAACTTTTATTATCTTTGTCCTAAATAATTAAATATATTATAATGGAAAAGAAATTAACTGAACAAGAGCTTTCTCAACTTCAAACATTAAACAAAGATTTTAATAATGCTAAGTCTCAATTGGGAGATTTAACTTTACAAAAACATGGATTGTGTTTAAAGGTAGAAAGGATTAAGGGAGAGTTTCAAGCACTTGAGTCAAGTCTAACAGACAAGTACGGAAAAGATGCGGTGATTAACTTAGAAACAGGAGCGATCAAAGATAAAGAAGTCGTAACAGAAAAGAAATAGAGTAGCATGAGAATTGAAACATATCCTATAGTATCAAAAGTAAAACTTGGTGATAAGTGGATTGGTACTCAACAGGGTACTGAACTAACTAAGAATTTTTCTGTAGACGAAGTAATTGAATTTATTAATTTAACTTCTGCTGTAGACTCACAGACACTTAGATATAAGTTTCAATTTGTACAACCTAATCAAGTAAGAGAGAAAGGAACTATTTCTTTTAATCCGAATCAAGGTATGACTGTTTCTTTAAATGCCAATCTACAATTTATGCTTAGTGATTACTCATTAAAGTATTTAGCACAAGGTGGAAACCCTGTAGATATTTCTTCTTTTTATACTCAACTAATAGACTCTCGTGTTTTTATTTCTAACACAAAAGATATAAGTAAATTTGGTGTATACTTATGGAGCAATGCTGTTCCTAATATTGCTCAAAATGAATTTCATGATATTACTTTAACTCATTTAGCTTCTCAAGGAGACCTAAAAGCGGGTGAAGAATATTTTATATCTTTGCTAAGTTGGAATCCTACACAAACTGGTGGCGATAAAACTTTTGTTTTTACACAAGGAATACCTCAACCAGTATGGGTTATAACACATAATTTAAATAAGTACCCTTCAGTAAGTGTTGTGGACTCATTTGATGAACAGGTATACGGGAAGGTAGATTATATAGATAAAAATAAATTAACAGTAACATTTACAGCAGCTTTTTCAGGTAGAGCATTCTGTAATTAATAAAAAAAAAGAAAATGGCAATAAAGTTTTTAGATGGAATTGATTTTAGTGGTAATGAGATTACTAAAGTTTTACTCCAAAATTCAGCGGGTACTCCTACAGGGACACCTCTTGGTGGTGGTCAAATAGTTTATGATTCAAATGCTGGTACTATTAAGTACTACGATGATGTAAATTCAGCTTGGGTAGAATTAGATGGACAAGGAGCAATTTCAAGTGTATTATCTGGAAATGGTATTACAGTTACTACAGCAAGTGGAGCTGCAACGGTTAATATCCAATATGCTACATCTAATAATATTGTTCTTAAAGCAACAGACGCACAAGGTACAGCTATACCAACAACTGCGGACATCATATATAGTGATGGATCTTCAGTTGTAAACTTTGGTAATGTTAGTGATTTACCATTTACTAATAACTCAGGTATTACAAGCGTTGGACTTACTACTAATATTGCTGCTTTCGTTGTTGGATCTTCTCCACTTACTGGATCTGGAGGCACACTTACACTTAATTTAACTGGTGGTAGTGCTGGTCAGTTCTTAAGACAAGATGGTACTTGGGCAAGTGTTCCATCTGGATATAGTGGTTGGGATGTTAGTGATGGTTCAAATACTTTTACTGTATCTTCTGGTAATACTGTAGAATTTTTAAGTACTAATTCTACTGTTAAATTAGACGCATCTACAACTGGTACTCTTGATGTAACACTTCCAGTTTCTGGAGTTTCAGCTGGATCTTATACTTCAGCTAACATTACAGTAGATACATATGGTAGAATAACAGCGGCATCAACTGGTGGTGCTGGTACAATGTCATCATGGAATCTTAAAGGTGACAACTCTGCTACATCATTATCTATTACAGATGGTAATACTGTTTCTATATTAGGTACTGGCCCAATAAGCACAACGGGTTCTTCTGTAGATACAATTACTATTACTCACGATGCATCAGGTGTAACAGCTGGTACAAGTGCTTACCCAGCTTCTATTACATATAATGCAACTGGTCACATTACAGCTATTACAGCTGGTAGTGCTCCAGGAACAATGGATGATTTTATAGTTGCTGGTGACTCTGGAGCTAATCAAACTATTTCAGATGGTAATACATTAACTATTTCTGGTGGAGATGGAATCTTAACAAGAGGAGTTGCTGGTGATATTGTAGATATAAACTTAGATATAGATGGTCTTAATGCTACAACTACATGGACTAAGGCTGCCGATCATTTTGCGGTAGCTGATGGTAATTTAAATAGAAAAATAAAATCTACAGACATTTCGTTAAGTAATTTTGCGGTTCCTACTGCAAATCTTTCAATAGGAACTAACAAGGTTACTAATGTTGTAGATCCTACTGCTGCTCAAGATGCAGCTACAAAGAACTATGTAGATACAACATTTGCTGGATCAGGAGCTTTGATTTATCAAGGTGGTTATGATGCAACAACTGCTGCACCAACAGGAACTTCAATCAAGAAAGGATTTACTTACGCAGTTACTGTAGCTGGTACAGGTAATCCAGCTGGATTCTGGAGTCCTAAATTAGAAGTTGGTGATTTGATTATTGCTAATCAAGATAATCCTACATCAGCAGCTGACTGGACAGAGATTAACAAAAATATTGATGTTGCAACAGCTACAGTATTAGGTATTGCAAACTTCCCAACAGCTGGTGGACTTAGTGTTTCATCTGGTGCTGTTAGCTTACCAGCGGTAGGTACTGCTTCAACTAAAGGTGGAGCTGCTAAATCACTTACGGTAACAACTGATGCTAAGGGTAGAGTTTCATCTCTTGCTGAACAAAACATTCAGATAGCCGCTTCTCAAGTAACTAACTTCTGTGATGAAGTTGAAACATGTGTGGGTACTGCTTTCCAGAAATCTGGAACTATTGGTGGTGCTGCTACATGGACTATTACTCATGGATTCAATACAAGAGCTGTACAAGTAGGAGTATATTTAAATAGTGGAAATTATGACACTGTTTATGCAAGAGTAACAAGACCAAGTGTAAACACTGTAACTATTGCAGTATCTACAGCGGTTGCTGCTAATGCATTAAATTACACTATTGCAGTTGTAAAATAAAACTAAATAATGGCTATAGAGTTTAAGGATGACATTCAAGTCCCAGACATAACTATAAACGGAAGTGCTTTAGGAACAAATGCTTTTACAAGTACTACTATTCCAACTAATAATAACCAGCTCACTAATGGAGCTGGTTATGTAACTACAAGTGGAAATACTACTATAGGTATCAATCAAAGTAATACTTTAAACACAGCTACAGTATTTGCAACATTAAATTTTACAAATGGTGTTGCTACATCTGCAACTACAAGAACTTTAACACTTTCTAACTTAGGTTTTACAGGAGCATCAAATGCTAATTATATAACCAATAACAATCAATTAACAAATGGTGCTGGTTATGTAACTACAAGTGGAAACACTACTATAGGATTAACTCAATTCTTTGGAGTACTTGGCCCAGGAGAATCTATATCAGAGGTAAACTTAGTTCAGGGTTGTGTTACAAGTATTAGAAAACAAACATTAAATAATAAGTTTATAATAAATGATGCAAATTATATAACTGAAGCTCCAAGTGAAACAGCTTATGGATCTTTCAGTCCTCCATCAGCACAGGTAATAAACTCTGGAGGGGTGACTGGAACTAAGGTTACATTGAATCTAAGTACATCTCAAATCACTGCTCAAAGCATAACAGCAAGTAGTAGTTCTATAGCATTTGATATTTCTGGACTTTACCACATTGATTTTAATTTTGCATCTACAGTTTCAGCTTCTCCAAATAGAACTTTAGCCGCAGCAAATCTGGAATATTCTACCAATGGTACAACTTGGACTTCTATACAAGGAAGTCAAGTTTATAATTATGACAGAGGTACAGCTACAAGTAGTGGTGCTTCAACTTGGGGATTTGTGTATAGAGGAAGTGGAAGTTGTAGTCTTATTTTTTCAATAGCAACTGAGGCATATATTAGAGCCAGATTTTGGATTGAGGGAAGAGCATCAAGCGGTTCTGGAATAACAACAGTAACCGATGGTTGTAGGTTCTCTGCTCATAAAATAGCTTAATACAACTATTAAGTAAAGAATTTTATTTTTACTATCTTTGTGGAATATATTAATCTAAATTAAATCAAATGGCAAACGCAGCAAAAAAAATTACGGAAGCAGAATTATTAGAAGTTCAATCAATGAACAACGCTTTTAATCAGCTTAAACTGAAGATCGCAGATACAGTACTAACGAAAGAACATCTTCTTGGTGAGGTTGCAAAACTTAAAGAAGAATATAAATCAGTTGAGGAAAAATTAACTGAGAAGTACGGACAAGATGCTGTTATCGATATTCAAACTGGAGATATCTCCGAAAAAGAAAAAGAAAAATTAGAAAAAGTTGAGTAATGGCAAAAATTGAGAATACTACGGTATACCCTACGGTCACTCCAGCAATGGATGACTATATAGTTGGAACTGATGTAAGTGACGATAACAAGACGGTTACTTTTTTAGTTAGTGATATAGCTGGGGGTGGCGGTGGACTTCTTCAAGGATTGCAGTCTGTGTTAGATGAAAATAATGCAGCTACTCAAGATATAAATTTATCAGGTCACATTAGTTTATTAGGTGGCCCTGGTGTAGCTTATCTTGATCTATGCCAAATATATTTATCTGGTAATGTTGGAGCACCAGGACAAGTACTTACATCACAAGGTATAGGTGCATGTGCTACATGGACTACTCCTGGAGCAGCGGGTTGTTGTGCACTTAAAGACGTACTTGCTGTAGGTAATACTACTGGTGGTAATGATATACTCACAACAGGGAGCATGTACTTCTCTGGAGCTAATCAATTACTTCAATTAACAAATGGAACCGATCTTGATATTGATGGATCAGGTTCTATTTTATTATCTCCTGGTACTACTATTAATGATGCGGCTGGATCAACAGGATTAGTTAATCAAGTTTTAACTTGGGACGGTAGTGATATTGTTTGGGCAGATCCAAATTTAGGAAGTTGTTGTAGCATACAATCAACAGCAACAGCTGGAAATACTTTAACAGCAATTGGACTAAGTTTTGTAGGGCCAAGTACAACTACATTTGACGCAAGTTCTCAAATAACTTCAGCGGCTAATAACGTGTGGTCTGGTACTAATACATTCTCTGGAGATTTAGATATAGATGGTGCACTGGAAGATGTTAATGGATCAGTAGGTGTGGCTGGTCAAATCTTAAGTTCCACAGGAGCTGGTGTAGCATGGATTAACAACACAGCAGCACCAACACTTCAAAATGTTTTAGATGCTGGTAATACAGCTACAGAAGATATTAATCTAACAGGTATAATAGACTTAACAGGAAGTTTAGTTTTAGGAGCCAATACTACAATTAGTGCTAACGCATCTGTAGGAACACCAGGACAATATCTAACAGCTACAGCAACGGGTGTTGAATGGACTTCATTGTCTACAAACTGTTGTCCTTTAGATGACGTTTTAGTAGCTGGTAATACATCTGCTAATAGTATTTTATTAAGTGGTGCAGCAAATGTTACAGCACCATCTATGACACCAGGTTTTCTTGTAGCTTCCAATGGAACAGGTTCGGCTGGTCAAATATTACAAACAAATGGTGCAAGTATAGAGTGGGTTAATGCTCCTGGTGGAATGAGTGGTTTTGATGTTAGAGCCGATAGTGGTGCTAACTTACCAATAGCTAATAACGATATACTTTCTATTATAGGACAAGTAGGAAATAATCCTATATACACTAAGGCAGTAGCAGTAGATACGGTAGAGGTACATCACGATCTGGGTACAGGCTTAGCTGGAACATATACTAATGCAACTGTTACAGTTGATCAGTATGGTCATGTTGCTGCTATTAGTGGAGCGACACCAACAGACACAACATATGATTTAACTTCACAACAGAACGGAAGTAATTCAAACGTAAACCTAATAGGTAGTGATGGTACAACAGATACTGTTCAAATTATTGCTGGTACAAATATTACAATTACAGATACTGGTAATGCTATAACAATAGACGCTGCTGGTGGAGGAGGAGGAATGACTTCTTTTGATATAGCAGATAGTGCTGCTGGTAGTCAAACAATAGTAAATGGTGATAAAATAACTTTTGTTGGAGGCACTGGATTAACATCTTCTGTTACAGCAGTAAATACAGTTACTTTTGATTTAGACAACACAACGGTAGCAGCTGGTAGTTATACAAATGCTGATATTACAGTAAATGCTCAAGGGCAAATTACAGCAGCATCTAATGGTACTGGTGGTGGTGGTAGTACAGCTACTTACACAAGTGCTCAGAATGGAGCTAATGTGGATATGACTTATGCTCAAACAAGTCCTACTGTAACAGATGTTGTATCTCTTGTTGCTGGATCAAACATAACTTTAACTGATAATGGTGCTAACCAAATAACAGTTGCTTCAAGTGCTGGTGGTGGAACAATGAGTTCTTTTGAGGTACAAGCTGACGCTGGTGGTAACGAAACAATAGTAGATGGTGATAAACTACAATTCTTAGGAGGATCAGGGATATCAACTGCAATGAGTAATCCTGATATTGTTACTATTACTAATACTGGTGTATTAAGTATTATAGCTGGTGCTGGTATAAGTGTCAATCAAGCAGCTGGAAATGTAACTGTTACCGCTACTGGTGGTGGCGGTGGTGGTAGCAATATTATAAGAGCCTCAAGAGGATTTTATAGTCCAGAACTAAAAAGAACATCACCTGGGTTAGATTGGTGGTTATATGAAAACCCAATGAATCCTACACAAGCTCTTCCAACAACTGGATTTACAGGTATGGATTTAATTGGATACAATATTGATGATCCACAATTAACAAATCCATCTAACGGAAGTAATATTATAAACGCTTCTGTATTTAGAGGAATGAATAATAATTGTCTTGGGCAAACATATAGACTTTGTAGTGGTAAAGTTACTGTTTCTCACACTATGAAAACTTTTGAAGTTTACTTATATAAAAAGAGAATTTGTCAAAACGAATTAGATGTACCAACCTGGTACTTTATTACAAGATGTTTCTTTGTGCAATCACCTGGAGGTTTAAATAATATGTTATGTTGTGAGCTTGACTTAACTGCAACTCCTTCTTCATATCTTGACGTACAAGCTGATGAAGCAATATTTATGTCGATACATTCTTCCGATGGTACTCTTGGTGGCATGAACGGAACTATAGATTTAGAATTTAACCCAGCACCATAATAATCAAATTAAAATAAAATGAAATGGACATTAGAAAAATATCAATTGGATCAGACTTTAAGTCTGGTGCAATGCACTATATAAAAGGACAAGAAGTTCTTGGTGGATCACACACAATACATCTTATACAAGCACAAAAAAGCTCATTTAGAATATGGGTGGAGAAGGATGAAAAGTTATTTGTTTGGAAAGAGTTTTTAACTACACTTCCAATAGCTGTTGAATATAATATAAACTTCTGATGAAATCTCCATACTGCTTTATCGTAACACCAGTTAACGATAGAAGGTATGATAATCAGAAAGAGATAGGCGAGGTTAACTTTATTACCAGTGTTTCTGAAGAAGATCATACATCATCTAATCGTTTTGCAATAGTTGTTGAAACACCTATTGGATATAATGGCCCTATCAAAAAGGGTGACATGCTTTTAGTACACCATAATGTTTTTAAATTTTATAATGACATGCAAGGTAGAAGAAAAAGCGGAAGAAGTTTTTTAAAAGAAAACTTATTCTTAGTAGATACCGAACAGTTTTACATGTATCATAACGGTACACAATGGAATGCATGGGGTAAGTATTGTTTTATAGAACCTATTGCATTAAAAGATTCGTATATATTTAAACCAGGTGGAGAAGAACCTTTATTTGGAAAAGTAAAATATATTAATCAAGAACTTTTAGATATGGGAGTCAAGGAAGGAGATGAGATATCTTACACTCCTGACAGTGATTATCCTTTCACGATAGATGGAGAAAAGCTATATCGAATGTATACTAATAATATAACAATGATTATATGATATATGCAATAGATGATTTTATTGATAAAGATTTATTTAAGATAGCTACTAACTATTTAAAAAAAGGAAAGTGGGTAACTCATAAAGCTGGAGATAAAAACTTCTATGTACAGGAATCCCCAAAATCATTTAATGAATATGTACTTAGTAAACTGTCTAACTTTGAAGGAAAAGAGTTATACAACATATTAAGTTTCTTTAGGATGTCTAATGATAATTTAGATACTAATTGGAGAATACATGCCGATGCTAAGATTAACGGGGAGCAGCCAGATAGAGCGGCTGTTATCTATATGTCACCAAGAGAATTAGAAGAACTTCATGGAACAGCTTTTTATGAACATGATATATATGGCAAAGAATTACCCATGGATATTAGTGATAAAGAATTTGATTTATTATTGCAAGAAGATTCTGAGATTCTTGAGAAATGGAGATTAACTTCTGTAGTTGGCTATGAGCAAAATAGAATTATATCATATCCATCTAATTACTTTCATAGTAAGTATCCTAATAAATCTTGGAAAGAAGGTAGAGAGGTGTATGTAATTTTTTATAAATTTAAATAATGGACACAAGAGAACTTAAACAAAATATTATAGATGCTGGTCAAAAGGCTGTAAAACAATTGATTAAAGTAGCAAAAGAAGATATTATTAAGTACGATAAAGATGATGAACTTGCAGCTGACAGATTAAAGAATGCCGCAGCTACAAAGAAACTTTGTATAATGGATGCTTTTGAAATACTAAAAAGAATAGAAGAAGAGAAAGCAATGTTAGATGGTAATTTTACCGAGAAAAAAAGTAATACATTAAAAGGATTTGCAGAGTCAAGATCAAAATAAATTATATACAAAACTAAATAAGTTTATTCCAAACTCAGTTATCGCAAGTAAAAACAGAGGGAGAAGTTGGCTGTATGGTTATAATGAAAAATATGATGTTGTTGTAATATCAAGAACAGGTCAAATAGAAAGTGTTATTGATATTAATGGATTAAAAATAGCATTACCTAAGCCACCAAAAAATGTATATAAAAGATCTAAAGATAAGCAAGAACAGTATTGGGAACCAGTACCTATATCTAAAGAACTAAATAGAGTTAAATCTATATTTCAATGGCACGAAACTCCAGATCAATTTAAATCACAGTGGGTTGACTATATAGAAGAGGAGTTTAATAGAAGAGAGCAAGGACACTGGTTTATGAATAATGGAGTACCAACATATATAACTGGTACACATTATATGTATTTACAATGGACAAAGATTGATGTAGGTAATCCAGATTTTAGAGAAGCTAATAGAGTATTTTATATTTTTTGGGAGGCCTGTAAAGCAGATAAAAGAAGTTTTGGAATGTGTTACTTAAAAATAAGACGTTCTGGATTTTCATTTATGAGTTCTTGTGAAGGAGTTAATCAGGCAACTATAACTAAAGATGCTCGTATAGGAATACTTTCTAAGTCTGGATCGGATGCAAAAAAAATGTTTACCGATAAGGTTGTCCCTATTTCTAATAACTATCCATTCTTTTTTAAACCTATTCAAGATGGTATGGATAAACCTAAAACAGAATTAGCCTATAGAGTCCCAGCTTCTAAAATTACTAAAAAGAATATGCACACCTTGGCTGATGAAGAGCTTGAAGGATTAGATACAACTATAGACTGGAAGAATACAGGTGACAATAGTTATGATGGTGAAAAGTTACAACTACTACTACACGATGAAAGTGGTAAATGGGAAAGGCCTGATAATATATTGAATAACTGGAGAGTAACTAAAACATGTTTAAGATTAGGTAGTAAAATTATTGGTAAGTGCATGATGGGTTCTACATCTAACGCATTAGATAAAGGTGGTAGTAATTTTAAATCTTTATATGAAGATTCTATGCCTAATAAAAGAAATGCTAACGGGCAAACTAAAAGCGGACTGTATTGTCTTTTTATTCCTATGGAATGGAACTTTGAAGGATACATAGATAAGTATGGTATGCCAGTATTGCATACTCCAAAAAACCCAAGAGTTGGGATTGACGGTGAATTAATTTCTATAGGAGCAATTAATTATTGGCAGAATGAAGTTGATTCATTATCTCAAGATGCTGATGCTTTAAATGAATTTTATAGACAGTTTCCAAGAACAGAGTCTCATGCTTTTAGAGATGAGAGTAAACAATCTTTATTTAATTTAACAAAGATATATCAGCAAATAGATTATAATGATTCTTTAATAATGTCTCATCATGCTACCAGAGGTTCGTTTCACTGGGAGAATGGTGTAAAAGATACTAAGGTTATTTGGACTCCTAATAAAAATGGTAGGTTCTTAACAACTTGGTTACCAGCAAAACATTTACAAAATAGACAAATTACTGAAAGAGGAATCAAAAAACCTGGTAACGAACATATGGGTTCTTTTGGTTGTGACTCTTATGATATATCAGGAGTTGTTGTTGGTAAAGGATCTAATGGAGCTTTGCATGGATTAACTAAATTTAATATGGAAGAATCTCCAAGTAACCATTTCTTTTTAGAATATATAGCACGACCTCAGACAGCAGAAATATTTTTTGAAGAAGTTTTAATGGCTTGTATATTTTATGGTATGCCAATACTATGTGAAAATAATAAACCAAGATTATTATACCATTTTAAAAACAGAGGATATAGAGGTTATTCACTAAACAGACCAGATAAAGTATACAGTAAATTATCTAAAACAGAAAGAGAGTTAGGAGGTATACCTAATAGTTCAGAAGACGTAAAACAATCACATGCTTCAGCTATAGAATCTTATATAGAAAAGTATGTGGGTATAGATTTTCAAGGGGATTATAGAGATGCTGGAGATATGGGAAGTATGTATTTCGGAAGAACATTAGAAGATTGGGCAAAGTTTGATATTAGTAATAGAACTAAGTTTGATGCGGCTATAAGTTCTGGATTAGCTATAATGGCTAACCAAAAGCACTTATACACACCATCTAAACAAAAATCAAAAATAAGTATTAACTTTGCGAGATATAACAATAAGAGTACTCAAAGTAAAATAATTACATGAAAGCAGTCCAAATAGATATACAGTCTGCTGCGTTTCCTGATCAATTTGTAAACGACAAAACTAAAGCAACAAAAGAGTTTGGTTTACAAGTTGGTCAAGCAATACAATATGAGTGGTTTAGAAAAGATGGCATGAGTTGTAGATTCTACAATCAGTGGGCAGAATTTAATAGACTAAGATTGTATGCGAGAGGAGAGCAGTCAATAGCAAAATACAAAAATGAATTAGCGGTAGACGGAGATTTGTCATACCTAAATTTAGATTGGACTCCAATTCCTATCATTCCAAAGTTTGTTGACATTGTTGTTAACGGAATGTCAGATAGACTATTCAAAGTAAACTGTGTTGCTTCAGATGCTATGTCTGCTGAGAAAAGAAATCAATTCCAGAAAATGGTTGAGATTAATGTGGCTGCTCAAGATTTATTTCATCAAGTAGAAAAAGACTTTGATATGGAAGTGTTTCAGGTTGATCCTAAAACATTACCTCAAAGTGATACAGAGATGGAATTGTATATGCAACTAAATTATAAACCAGCAATTGAAATAGCAAACGAAATAGCTATTGATACAATGCTACAAGAAAACCATTATAATGATACTCGTAAAAGAGTTGATATGGATATTACTACTCTTGGTGTTGGTATGACTAAGCATATGTTTCAACAAGGAGATGGAATAAGAGTTGAGTATGTTGATCCAGCAAATGTTGTTTATAGTTATACAGAAGATCCTTACTTTAAAGATTGTTTCTATTGGGGTGAAATTAAAACTGTTCCTATTACTGAGGTTATAAAAATTAATCCTGACCTAACAGAAGAAGACTTAGAAGAAATATCTAAATACAGTCAATCGTGGTATGACTATTATAATGTAGCAGCCATGTATGAAAATAGTATGTTTGCCAGAGACACTTGTACTTTATTATTTTTTAATTATAAAACTACAAATAGTTTTGTGTACAAGAAAAAGAAAATGGCTGAAGGTACATTCAAGACTGTAGAAAAAGATGATGAGTTTAATCCTCCACAGGAAATGATGGATGAAGGGAACTTTGAAAGAGTAGAAAAAAGAATAGATGTATGGTATGATGGTGTAATGGTAATGGGTAGTAACTTATTGATAAAGTGGGAAATGATGGAGAACATGGTTCGTCCTAATTCTGCTAATCAGTATGCTATGCCAAACTATGTAGCATGTGCACCAAGATTATATAAAGGAGCTTTAGATTCTTTAGTAAGAAGAATGATTCCTTTTGCTGATTTAATTCAAATGACACACTTAAAGATACAGCAAGTTGTTTCTAAGGTTGTTCCAGATGGTGTGTTTATAGATGCGGATGGATTAAGTGAAGTGGATTTAGGAACAGGAAATGCATATGATCCGTCAGATGCTTTACGATTATACTTCCAAACTGGTAGTGTAGTTGGTAGAAGTTATACTCAAGATGGTGAGTTTAATAATGCTAAAGTTCCTATTACTCAACTTAATTCTAATAGTGGTGGAAGTAAAATGCAAATGCTTATTGGAAATTATAATCATTATTTAAATATGATTAGACAGGTAACTGGATTAAATGAAGCAAGAGATGCCTCAATGCCAGATCCTAATTCTTTAGTAGGTGTACAAAAGTTAGCAGCATTAAATTCTAATGTTGCTACAAGACATATTATGCAAGGTAGCTTGTACATTACAAGAACCTTAGCTGAATGTTTATCTATTAGAACTGCTGATATTTTAGAGTACGCAGATTTTAAAGATGAGTTTGCAATGCAAATTGGTAAATATAATTTAGGTATTATAGAAGAGATTAAAAATCTTTATCTATATGACTTTGGTATATATATTGAAATGTCACCAGATGAAGAAGAAAAAGCACAACTTGAACAAAACATTCAAATGGCTTTACAGAAAGGTGGTATTGATTTAGAAGATGCTATTGATATTAGAACTCTTAATAATCTAAAAATGGCTAACCAGCTTTTAAAAGTTAAGAGAAAACAAAAACAAACTGAAGTTCAACAACAAGAGCAACAGAAACAAGCTATGCAAGGTCAGCAGCAACAGGCTCTTCAGCAACAAGCTGCTCAAGCTAAGATGCAACAAACTCAAGCTGAATTACAAGCTAAGATTCAAATTAAACAAGCAGAGATTGCTTTTGAAATAGAGAAGCAAACTAATGAAGCTGAGTTGAAAAGAAGATTAATGGATGTTGAATTTAACTATAACATGCAACTTAGGGGAATGGAGCAAAGTCAGATAGATGCAAGAGAAACTCAGAAGGAGGATGCTAAAGCAGCTCGTATAAGTATGGGTAATACTCAGCAGTCTAAAATGATCACCCAGAGAAAAAACAATGGTGCTCCTATAAACTTTGAATCTAACGAAGATAGTTTAGATGGGTTTGACTTGGCAGAATTTGAACCAAGGTAAGACCTTAAATAAACATTAAATAATATATTAACTTTGTACAAATTAAATTAAATAAAATGGAAGAAAACAAAAACGAAACACCTGAACAACCAAAGTTCACTGTTAAAGAAGTAACAGGAGAAGAAAAATCTCGTGCTGAAGTAGAAGAACAATTACTTGCTAAGCATGAAGAAAAGTTTACGGATAGTAAACCTAAAGAAGAAGAGGTTGAAAAAGTTGAGGAAGTAAAAGAAGAAACTCCCGCATCAGAGATAAATGATGCAGACGTTCTTAAATATATTAAAAATAGATACGATAAAGATATAGATTCTGTAGAAGGATTGTTTGATCAAAAAAATTCAAACGAAGATTTACCAGAAGATGTGTCAGCGTATTTTAAGTATAAAAAGGAAACTGGTCGTGGTATTGAAGACTTTGTTAAACTACAAAGAAACTATGATGACATGGATGGTGACCAAGTGCTAAGAGCTTATTACAATTCTACCGAAGAAGGTTTGGATAGTGATGACATTACTGATATTATGGATGATAAGTTTTCATTTGATGAAGATTTAGATGATCCAAAAGATATTAAGAAAAAGCAATTAGCTAAAAAAAGAGAACTTGTTAAAGCTAAAAAGTTTCTTAACGAACAGCGAGATAAATATAAAGCTCCTCTTGAGTCAAGTGGGGGTGGGTTATCAAGCGAAGACAAAGAGAAATTTGATAGTTATAAAAGTTATATAGAGGAATCTACTAATGCTCAAGAGGCACAGCAGAGAAGGTATGATTATTTCTTAGATAAAACCGCTGAGGTTTTTAACGATGAGTTCAAAGGTTTTGAGTTCAGTATCGGAGAGAAACAATTTACATTCAAACCTGGAGACAGTGGTGAACTAAAGAGTAAGCAATCAGATGTTAATAATTTCACGAAGAAATTCATGGATGAAAAGACAGGAATGATTTCAGACGCTAAAGGATACCACAAGGCTATGTCCGTTGCTATGAACTTAGATAAGTTTGCGGAGTTCTTTTACAATCAAGGTGTAACCTCGGCTGTAGATGAAGTAAGTAAAAAATCTAAGAACATTAATATGGAGATGAGGAAGACACCAACCAGCTTAAGTAAAGATGGATTAAAAATCAGAGCTGTAGGTGACACGAGTAGTGGAAGAGGACTCAAAATTAGAAGTATTAAAAAAAGTTAATAATTTAAAAATTAAAAAGAAATGCCAATATTAGCAAACCCAGGATTTGATCTACAACCTTCTTCGGAAAGGGTAGCACTTCCTTCGAACTATATTACTAATTTCGATTTTCTTAATCAGTATCTTCCAGATACATACGAGAAAGAATTTGAGAGATATGGTAATAGAACAGTAGCTTCATTCTTAAGAATGGTAGGTGCTGAAATGCCTTCAAACTCTGACATGATTAAATGGGCAGAGCAAGGTAGACTACACACAAAATACACACAAGTAACAGTAGCTGCGGCTGGTGGTACTGCTGGTGTATTCACAGTAAATGATCCCCTTAATCCAGTAGGTTCTAACATCGCTGTTAGAGTTGGACAAACGGTATTTATTTCTGACAACACTGCGGGATCTGCACTTAGCAATAAAGCTGTAGTGACTGCTGTAACTGCAAATACATTCACTGCATCTTACTATGAGATTATTGGTGTTGTTCCAGCTGCAACAAACTTAACTGTAATGATTTACGGTTCTGAATTTGCAAAAGGAACTCCAGGAATGGTAGACTCATTAGAAGCAAACGATGTATTCTTTGACAACAAACCAATTATCATTAAGGATACTTACGAGGTAAGTGGTTCTGACATGGCTCAAATTGGTTGGGTTGAAATTTCTACTGAAAATGGTGGATCAGGATACCTATGGTACTTGAAGTCTGAGCACGAAACAAGATTGAGATTTGAAGACTATCTTGAAACTGCAATGATTGAGGCTGTTCCAGCTGCTCCAGGTTCTGGTGCTGAAGCTGCACTTTCTACATCTGCTCCAGCTGCTGGTACAATCAACGCTGGTTCTGAAGGTGTATTCTTTGTTGTAGGAAACAGAGGTAATGTATGGGGTGGTGGTAACCCAACAACACTTGCTGGATTCGATACAGTTATTCAGAGATTAGACAAGCAAGGTTCTATTGAAGAGAATGTTCTTTTCGTAGACCGTCAGTTCTCATTTGATATTGACGATATGTTAGCTGCTCAAAACTCTTATGGAGCGGGTGGTACTTCATATGGTTTATTTGACAATGATGAAGACATGGCTTTAAATCTTGGATTCACTGGATTCAGAAGAGGTTATGACTTCTACAAGTCTGACTGGAAATATCTAAACGATGCTTCAATGAGAGGTGATATCGTAGGTGGTGGAATTAGCGGACTATTAGTTCCAGCTGGATCTACATCTGTATATGACCAAATCTTAGGAAAGAACGCTAAGCGTCCATTCTTACACGTTAGATATAGAGCTTCAGAAGCTGAAGACAGACGTTACAAAACTTGGATTACTGGTTCTGCTGGTGGTGCAAGAACATCTGATCTTGATGCAATGCAAGTAAACTTCTTGAGTGAGAGAGCTTGTTGTACTTTAGGTGCAAACAACTTCTTCTTATTCCAAGACTAAGTAAGTAAGTAATTAGGGGAGGATTAACCTCCTCCCCTTTTTTTTTAATCTAATTAAATTATAAATAAAATGTCAAAAACAAAAAAATTCGTAGCTAAAAGCTATAAGCTAAAGTCTAACAATACACCGTTAGCATACATGTTATCTTCTCATCATTCTAAGAGAAGTACTCTTCTACATTTCGATGAAGAGACTGGAACCAATAGACCTCTTCGTTATGCAAGAAACCAAAAGTCTCCTTTCGAGGATGAACAAGATGGTAATGCAATTATGGAACCAATTATATTTGAAGATGGATTTCTACATGTTCCTAAAAATAACCAAGTACTACAACAATTTCTTACTTATCATCCAGCAAACGGTCAGGTCTTTGAAGAGATTAATGATCAGAAGGATGCGGCTGAAGATTTAGAAATGGAGAACATTGCTTTAGATGCACAAATTGCAGCAAGATCTTTAGATTTAGATAAACTTGTTCAGGTTGGTAGAGTTCTTTTAGGTGGTGATGTTGATACATTAAGTACAGCAGAACTAAAAAGAGATATCTTAGTATACTCAAGAAACTATCCTAATGATTTTATGGAGGTAATTAATGATCCAACATTACAAGTACAAGAAGATGTTGTATTGTTTTTCCAAAACCAATTGATTACTTTAAGAAATAATGGTAAGGATGTATACTTTAATCTAAAAGATAATAAGAAAAAACTAACCGCAGTACCTTATGGAGAGGACGCAGAATATATTCTTGCTGATTATTTCCAAAGTGACGATGGCTTAGAAATCTATAAGTACTTGAAAAAGATACTAAAGAAAAAATAGTAATAAAGAACACTCCAATTGGGGTGTTTTTTTTTGATTATCTTTGTCCTTTATTAACCCATTAAAACTTTTTATAAAATGGAAAAATTCTTATCTATCCCAGTGACAGGATCTGGGGACATTCTTTTGAATGTCAATGACGTTATTTCAGTTACAGCTCTTGTTACTGGAACAACAACAACTATTACTTATTTAAATGGTAATACTGCAACAATTACTGCGGCTGCTCAAGTCAACTTCAGTATGAGAAAAGCAATTCAAGATGCAATAGTGGCAGCACTATCAACTTCTTGGACTCGTGTAACTTACTCTGTGATTACTCCACAAGCAGTATCTGGAATCGTAATTGCCTAATGGGTAAGTTCATTAGTGTGCCAATCCCGATGTATGATTTTGTATCGGACATGGCTAACCCTTTAGTAGCTGGTGCAGCAAGTGCTTCGGTTCCTGGTAAGTTATCTTACGGGACAGGAGGATTCGCAAGTGCGGTTTCTGTTGGGGATATAGTTTTAGACACAGATGTTTGGGTTACTTCAGTAGTAACTAAAGTAGATAGTGATACACTACTTACAATTGCTGGTGCTGGTAACGTAACATTAGAAGTAACAGGTGCTAACTTCAAAATATGGAGTCCAGCAGATGCTTACAGTCTAACGTATGCAAGTGGATTATTTTTGTCTAATGTTAGAGCTGGTGACTTTGTATTAAATGAAGACACTGGTTTACATGCAAAAGTTGTATCAGTAGTAAGCGATACAGAAGTAATGATCGATAATCTTATTTTTGATGATAACGGTACAGATAAAGCTGTTATGATTTCACAAAATGGATTTGGTTGTATTTTAGTAAACCTAAAAGACATCATGATGCCTATACCTACTGCTGGTGGTGGTGGAACTACACCTCTATCTATAGAGTATAAAGAAAGCGTTAATGCTAAAACATTAAACTTTACAATTAATGAGGCTCAGGTTGATTACTGTTATTCTAATGCGTTTTTAGATTTGGCTATTAAAACTATGGAGTCTGAATGGACTCATGTAGTAAATGAAATGCCATTGATAAATTCTCCATTAAAAAAAGCGGGAGGAATTTCTCCTGTACTTTATTGTGAGAATATTGTATTAGCATAAGTTAGTTTACATTATATTAAGAGAGGTCTGCTAAAAAAAGTAGACCTCTTTTTTTTTGTTATCTTTGTAGAAATGTTTATATAATATGGCGGCATCAATAAATGAAGTACGAAACACTGTATTAGCTATAGCGAATAAAAATAATTACGGATATATATCCCCACAAGATTTTAACCTATATGCTAAACAGGCTCAGATGGATATGTTTGAAGATTATTTCTACCAGTACAACAACTGGATTAATAAAGAAAACAATCGTCAATCTGGAACAGGATATGCTAATATCGTAAAAGGTTTAGTAGAGGTTATAGATAGTTTTTCTACTCAAGTTTTTTTAGCTCAGAGTAATGCTAATGTATTTACTCTGCCTAATGATTATTACTTAATTAATAAATTATTTTATTATTCAGTTCCTTTATTTACAGGAGTATCAGCTGGGCCAGGTGTAAATCAATTAATTGATCCATTAGCTGTAGGTTGGACTACAATACCAGCTTCAGCACCAACACCAAATATTGGTACTATAATTGTCAATACAAGCACCTTTAATCAAGCATATGTTACTGGAGTAGTAAGCTCTACAACAATTAATTTAAGTGCAGATATATTTCCAAACATTGGAGATAGCTATGTTATATATTCTAATACTAATACAAGAGAGGTTGAAAGAGTAAGTCAAAACAAAATATTCTATTTAACTAATTCTATGTTAACTAATCCTACAAAAACATATCCAGCTTATGTTTTGGATGCAAATAGTGTAACGGTATATCCTACTACTATTATGAATCCTGGAGATATACAAGCTCAGTATGTGAGGTATCCATTAGATCCTAAATGGACTTACTTAAGTTTAGTCGGTGGTGAACCTTTATTTGATCAAACTCAACCTGATTTTCAAGAGTTTGAATTACCAGATTCTGATGAGCCAACATTGATAGCTAAGATATGTCAATACATAGGTATAGAGATTAGAGAAGAAATGGTATATGGATTTGGAAATTCATTAGAGACAATAGAAACCCAAGAAAGTAGTTAATTATGAGTTATATAACAGATTATCAATATTACGAAAACAGTGGAATAATACCTACTGACGAGAACTGGGGATCATACCAATATGTTTCTTTAGAAGATATAGTTAATAATTTCATGATGATGTATCAAGGAAATCATGAGTTAGTTAATAATATAAATCGTTATCAAGTTTTATTCCACGCTAAGCGTGGTATACAAGAGTTGCATTATGATGCAATGAAAGAAATAAAAATATTAGAACTTAAAGTTTGTGATACATTAAGATTTGTTTTACCTCCTGATTATGTTAACTGGGTTAGGGTAAACCTTATGAAAGGTGGTATGTTATTTCCTTTAACAGAAAACATACAAACAAACTGGAGTGGAGCTTATTTACAAGATCATGACTGTAGAATATTATTTGATATAGATGGTAATGTATTGAAACCAGCTGATTCTTTCTTTGATATACAAAGATTAGATGGTACTCAAAAAAACATGTATCCAGGTACAGGCCCTTATGCTGGTCAGATGGGTTGGTGTGTAAATGGACAGTGGTGTTTTGATTATCAGATTGGAGGAAAGTTTGGTTTGAATACGGAGACCGCAAACATAAACCCAACATTCAGTATTAATAAACAAGATGGTCTAATTACTTTTAACTCACAGATGGCTGGAGAGTTTGTGGTATTAGAGTATGTTTCAGATGGATTAGAAAACGGGAATGATTCTCGTGTACAGGTTAACAAATTATTTGAAGAATTTATCTATGCATATATTAGATATTCTATTTTGAATGGTAAGTTAGGGGTTCAAGAATATGTAGTAAATCGAGCAAGAAAAGATAAATCTTCTTTGCTTAGAAATGCTAAATTAAGATTAAGTAACATACACCCTGGCCGACTCTTACAAAACTTAAGAGGTCAGGATAAATGGATAAAATAGTATGGCAGATATTAGATCAAATTTTATAGCTGGTAAAATGAATAAGAGTGTGGATGAGCGTTTAGTTCCTCCAGGCGAATATGTTGATGCTCTTAATGTACGTTTAGGTTCTACTGAAACAACTGAGATTGGAGCTGTAGAAAATTCTAAGGGGAATACTCGTCTTTCATTTTTATCTTACAATGGAAGTCCGTTATCAGAACCAGCTGATCCAGCACCACCTACTACATTTTGTATTGGTTCTTTTGAAGATGGAATGAATGAAACTATATATTGGTTTATTCATGACTCTAACAATCCATTATCTACCACAGGTAAGGTTGATATGATTGTTTCTTTTAATACTAATAACAATACCACTACATATCATGTTGTTTCTGTAGATGATGGTGGAGGTGTTAATACAACATTAAATTTTGATCCTAAGTTTTTAGTAACAGGTGTAAATAAAATAGAAGACTTATTGTTTTTTACTGATGACAAAAATGCACCTCGAACTATAAATGTAAAAAGAAATTACGATGATCCTGTTGCTGGAGTAGACGGGATTGTAGAAGAAGATATAAGTGTTATTGTTAAGCCACCTGGATTTGAGACTCCAGCGGGTGGTAATATTCCTTTACCAGTTCCAACTGTACAGCCTGAAATGTTTCCAGGAGATGAAAATTATATGGAAACAAGATTTTTATCTTTTGCATATAGATATAGGTATACTGATGGTGGTTATAGTGCTACGTCTTTATTTACTAATGCGGTGTTTGAACCTGGCCCTTTTAGATTTGACTTGACTACTTTCAATAATGGAGGTATGGTAAATAAATATAATGGTGCTACTATTGGTTTTTCTACAGGATCTAAAAGAGTTGTTCAAGTTGATTTGCTTTATAAAGAATCTACATCTAATACTATATATGTAATAGAAAGATATAATAAAGCAGATTTAGGTTGGTCAGATAATATACAGCAAACCATAGTTTTTACTAATAGTAAAATATTTACAGTATTAGGATCGGATGAATTATTAAGGCAATATGATAATGTTCCTCGAACTGCAAAGGCACAAACCATTCAGGGCAATAGACTTATATATGGAAACTATGTTGATGGATATGATATAGTAAATCAAAACGGTCAAAAGATACCAATTAGTTACAGGACAGATCATGAAGTACAAGAAGTAGGCGGTGTAGCATTAGACACTCCAGTTGCTTCTAACGGAATAGCTTATGCAATAGGTCAACCAGGTGGTGGTAGTGTTCTTGACTCTTTAATTACGTTTGATTTAAGTGCATTAACTTTCCCTATTCAACCTGGTCTTACTCTTAATTTTGATATTTCATTACAGTCAGCACCCTCAACAGGAGCAATGGTAAATCCACAGAGTAATGGTGGTGTTGATGTAGATACATCTTTTCAACAGACAAGTCCATTTAGTGTAACCTGGAGCTTTACAGCTAACCAGATTTACAACACAATGAATGACTTAGTAAACTCTACAGAGTTTCAGAATCCAATTGGTACTACAGCTATTGGAAACTATCAACCATTAGTACCTACAAATCTTTCTGGTCAAGGAGGTACTGTTACTGATAAGTTTAATAATTATATGATAGCACCACCAGCTACCAGTCTGGACATAGTGAATAGTGCAATAGACTCTGGTGCGTGTGCCGCTATTGGGCCACCAGCTACCAGTGTTTGTATACAGCAAGGTTTTAGATATACTCCAACAGCAATAGGGTTTTCTATTCAAGCACCAGCTATAACTTTTTATTCAGAGTCAGCACCTGGTGTAGATGTTTCTATACAATATGAATTTTTTAGCTTTATAGATTTTTCAAGTACTGCTGGATATTTATTAGTATCAAACACTTTGAGCTTACATAGTAATAGAGATTATGAAACTGCAATTGTTTATATGGATGATTATGGTAGAGCATCTACTGCGTTAGTTGCTAATGATAATACTATTTTTGTTCCACCATCTGCTTCTCCAGATAAAAACACTATAAGAGTTACATTAAGTAACTTACCTCCATACTGGGCAACTAAATATAAATTTGTTGTTAAGCCAAGTGAAGGACTTTATCAAACATTATATTCAAGTCAGTATTATGAAGATCCTGAAGATGCTTCTGTTTTCTGGTTTAAACTTGAAGGAGATAATACTAACATAGCACAAACTGGGATGAACCTAATTATCAAGATGGATACATTAGGCCCTATTAACCAAGAAGAGATATGTAAGATATTAGAGATAAAAGCATATGGTGCTGGTGATTTATTAAATCCAGGAAGTTTAGCTGGATTATATATGTCTATAAAACCAGGTGGCTTTAACACAGAGATAGGTGACGATGCCAATATCAACTACGGTAATAAATCATCCAAATCTAACAGCACAAGTTGTAATCTTTCTAATAGTTATTCATTAAACTTTCCATCATCCTCAACAAATACTGGCCCTTATGATTTACCAGCTGGTTCTACAATACGAGTAGTTATTAATAACTGGAGAGGTCAAAAAGGAAATAACTGTACAGACAAACATTATCGTTTAGATAGATCATGGATATCATCTATTGATTACCCTAACTTTTATAGATGGTGGTATGGAGATAATAGAGATATGACAGATGGTTCTTCTCATGAAATGGCTTGTCAACAATTTTTAAATAGTGGATCTGGCCCTTATGCAACTTCTGGCTCTATTAGTGCTGCATGTTTTACAACAAGATTGTTTTGCTATGGAGATGAAACCGCATCTACTGGTGACCTTAAGTTTAGAAATCGTTGTGGTATTCCAAGATGTAGTTCTTTTTGGGGAGATAAAAGACCAGGTCATGTAGGTACAAAAATTGAAATAACTCGTGGAGGACAATTGATTGTTTGGGAAACAGAACCTGAAGAGGTTGATCCAAATTTATTTTATGATGCTTCAGAAATGATGGATATATATACTGATCCAGCTGATAGTCAAAGGTATCATAAGTCTTCAGGGGGATCTAATACAGATCAATCAAGTGTTAGTAGTGATTTAATACAAACATTAGCTTTTGGTAACTGCTTTACATTTGGTAATGGAGTAGAAAGTTTTAGAATAACAGACTCTCCAGCAACTAAGTATATGGTTATGGGACAAAGAGTAACAGCTGTTTCTAATCAAGATTATAAAGAGGCAGATCGTTTTGCTGGAATGACATATAGTGGTGTGTACAGTGGTGCTGCTAACTCTAATAACTTAAATGAGTTTAATTTAGGTTTAGTTAATTATAAAGATTGTGAGCCTTCATTTGGCCCAATACAATTATTATACTCAAGAGAAACAGATATTCTTACTTTACAAGAAGATAGAATATCTTATGTATTAGCATCTAAAAATGTTATTACTGATTCCACTGGAGGAGGAGCAATAGCATCTGTACCTGAAGTTTTAGGAACACAGGTAGCTCGTATTGAAGAATATGGTATTAGTTTTAATCCAGAAAGTTTTGCTGCATGGGGAGCTGACATGTTCTTTACTGATACTAAAAGATCTTCTGTAATTAATCTAAGAGGAACATCAAGAGGTAATGACCAGATTCAAATTATTTCATCTTATGGTATGCGTTCATGGTTTAGAGACCAGTTTATAACTCAATTGGGAACACAAAAGATTGGTGGATTTGATCCTTATATGAATGAGTATGTAATAAGTACTAACGATAGAGATATTCCAACACCAGCAGTAGGAACTGCATGTGGAACTAATTTAACACAAGTTAATGCAACAAATGTATTAGCATACACTGTTAATCTTGGTCAGTCTATAGGTCAAATAAATATACCTTATACCGTTACGAGTGGTAGTATATTGGTAGAAGCAACATGGAATAGTACAGTTTTCTCAAGTGGAGTAGTAAATTCTTCAGGAACACTTTCATTCCAAAAAACAACTAACACTCCAAATGATGTAGAAATAAAAGTAACACCTCAAGGTACTGCATCTTATGGTATAACTGTTGACTGCCCACCAAGTAATGACTTGACTGTTATTAGAATTGTTCTTAACTCTCCAAGTGATAGTGGTAAGTTTATTCATTATAGATATAACTGGGCAGACGGAACTACAATAAGTCCAGTAACAACTTCTTTGGCTTCGTTAACACAAGGAAGTCCATCGGAATATATTTCTCAAACTGGTCAGGCATCAGTTGGATCATATCCATACTCAGGATCTACAATCAATATGAGTACATCAAAACAAGGGTTTGATGATTATGACTTTGATCCTTTACAGGATAAACTTAGATTATTATCTTCCAATGCTTTGTATCCAAATACACCAGCGGGTATGAATTTATTGTTACAAGATCCTAACCTTATAGATTTAGTTCCAATACTAAACCCTTCAACTGGTGTTTATGAATCAAGTATTCTTACTACTGGTGTAAATATGCCACCAGCAAACAACTATTTATATTTAGTTTGGGATTTAAGAGAAACAACTCAATCTCAATTATGCTATTCAGCAGCTACTGTATCAGATGTTTGTTGTGGAAATTGCTCTCCAGTTTGTACAACTACTTGGTTTGGCCCAGTTCAAGTTAGTGAAACTTTAGTGTGTAATACAGATACAAATAGTCCTGGTTCTAACTTCTGGTCGTTCCATGGAACAGGTTCTATTCCGCAAGTTGGTGAAGTGTGTTATCAAGGAACTGCGTGTGACATAAGTCAACATGTGCCACCTGGGTATTACATTGTTTCTCCTGTTCAACCGAGTGCAGCACCTAAAATATGGATTCAAGTTGGAGCAAACGGAGCAGTAATAGCTTCAGACAATTGTTAAAAATTAAATAAATATGGCAACATTAGGAAATTATTATTATGACGGAACAAGTTTTGCAATGGCTACAGGTTTGTGGTTAGATCAGCAGCTCTTGACTCCAGCACCAAATGGGTATTATGCTCAAGGTGGAATATATAGACAGCTTACTGGAGGAATTTTATCTAATGCAGTTGCGTGTCCTTCTTGCATATATAATTGTGGATCAGCTCCTTTAGCTGATAATGCTGGTGCGTTTGGAAATTATGTTGCTGATGTTGGTGTCGGGAATACTCAAGGTGCAATAGTGGTTAAGTTTACAGTGGGTGCTAATTCTGTAGCTGGATGTACATGGACATATGATGGTCAAAGTGCAAGTGAATATTCTTCTCCAAACTTTGGGTATTGTGAGGGAATTATAGGAGACGAAAATGTAACTCCTCTTACTAATGCAGCTGGTAGTGCTGGTGCTCAGTATAATGGTACTCAGTACATATATTCTCAAGGTGCTTGGGTTAACAACTTTCCTATTTCAATGGGCCCTTTTTTAGATGCTCCTTCAGGTGGGGTAACTCTTACTCCAGGTGGTGGTTACGGAACTGTTATAATGATAATACCAAAACCAAATACTAATCCTGTTAATGTTAATTTTAATATAGAGATGGCTCCAGGTGGTCTTAACGCATGGTCATTAGAAGTAGAGTGTCCAGCTTTATTACCATCGTTTACTGGAAATTTAACAGCTGGTTTTCCTACACATGTTGCGGCTTGTACTGTTAGTCCTCCTTCTCCTGGGCCAAGATATCATTATCCTGTTTCTGGAGTACCTGGTATACCAGCTATAAATGATTTTGTATTTCAAGATGCATACGGAGTTGTACCTATTCAAGATGGTTTTGTTAGAGGTCAGATAGCTGGAGTATGGAACTCTTTAGAGATAGCAAATGGAGTAATTATTAATATAACACCTTGTTAAGATGGCAACATATACACTAACATATAGCGAAGAAGCCAAAGGTTGGCCTTCATTTTATTCATACAAGCCTGATCAAATGATAGGTATGAATAGTTATTTTTATAGTTTTAGACATGGACAATTATATAGACATAATACTAATGCTTTAAGAAATAATTATTATGGTGTTCAATATGCTTCAGAGATAACATCTGTGTTTAATACAGAACCACAGACTATTAAGTTATTTAAAACTATGTCTTATGAAAGTGATGCAGCTTGGACTTGCACAGCTTTATTTACAGAGCTTAGCACTGGCTCAATGTTGAATACTTATTTTGAACAAAAAGAAAGAGAGTGGTTTACTTTCCTTAGAGCCAATAGTGATACTGTTAATTTTAATATGAGGTCGGCAAATGGAATAGGAGCTTGTACTGTTATAGGTGGTGCTCCTGGTGCTTTTACAGTTCCGTTTAATGTGGAGTTAGGAAGTATTATTAGTATAGGAGATTATGTTTATGCTACAGCTAATGCTCTTTACTTTGGTCAAGTTACCGCTATTAATCAAGCAACAAACACATTAACTATTAACGAAGCTATACCAGATCCTACTGGTGCACCTGGAATATTAGCTGCTAATGGATCTTTTATATTGTTTATTAAAAATCCTGTAGCAGAGTCTCATGGTGCTCGTGGATATTTTATGCAATATACGTTGACAAACTCTAATACAACTCCAGTTGAGTTGTTTTCTGTCGGTAGTAGCGTGATGAAATCATATCCATAGATTTTTATTATCTTTGCTGTAATGAAATTAAATATATTACCGCTAAAAGAAAATGATTATGAAGACATTCTCTGTAATTGGTGGAAAGATTGGAGATGGACACCGCCTACAAAAGAATTTTTACCAGAAGATGGAATGGGTGGTTTTATTGTTTATGATGGAGACACACCAATTTGTGCTGGGTTTATGTATTTAACAAACTCAAAAGCTGTATGGTGTGACTGGATTATATCTAATCTTAAATATAAAGATAGACAAAAAAGAAAAGATGCATTAGAGTTATTAATACAAACTATTAGTGACCAAGCAGAAGGGTTGGGTAAAAAATATATATACGCATTAATTAAAAATAAACCATTAATAAATGTGTATAAGAAGATAGGTTTTGAAGAGGGGAGTACTTATACTCACGAAATGATTAAAAAAATATAATATGGCAGCAGTAACCGCAGCAGTAGTTGGAATAGGAACCTCATTAGTATCAACTGGTATGAGTTTTTCTAACGCTGCAAAACAAAAAAGAGCCGCAGCTGAAGCTGATGAAGCAGCTAAGAAAGCTATGGCAGATGCTAAATCAAAAGCATCTAAAGATTTTTATGAAGGACTTAATGTTCCATTAGATGCATATGAAGCTGAGTTTGAAAACAACTTAGCTGTAGCTCAACAAAATACAGAAGCACTTCAAGAAGGTGATGCAAGAGCATTAGCAGCTGGTGTGGGTAGAGTAGGTGCACAAGCTGGTGCAAATGCAGAGCAAACTCGTATTGCTATGGGGGAACAAATCTCTGATCTTCAAGAAACTAAGGCTCAATCTAAAGACGCTGTAAACCAGCAATTATTACAGATGGATGTTGCTAATGCAAAAGAGCAGCAACAACGTAAGAACGCAGCTGAACAAGCCAGAGCAGCATCAATCCAACAGGGTATTCAAGGTATAGGTTCTACTGTTAATGCTGTAGCAGCTGCTGTACCATTGTTTCCTAAGAGTGGTGGTAAGGGAACTGGAAATTCAACTGGTACAACACTTCCGTCTCCATCTTTAAATTTACAAACAGGAACAATAGGCCCAGGCTTACAACTTAAACAAACAACAGGTGCATTTGGAAAACAAACACCTGGTGCGTTTGGAATGCAGTATCAAGGATCTGGAACCCCACAATTTGGCGGTGGATTAGGATTAGATAAATCTAAATTCCCAACTTTATTTGGGTAGGGCAATAATAAAAAATAAAAGACATGGCAGTAGATCCTACTAAAGCAAAACGAAATATAAATTTTGATGTTTATGATAAACCAGATCCATCACAAAGTATTAACTGGCAAGAACAAGCCAAGGTAATAAGTGATGCGTTTACTGGTGTTGCAGATGATAGAGCAAAAAGAAAACAGGACATTGACGATGATACTAAAAAGAATTTAGATGCGTTAAATAACCTGGATGCAATGGACAACCAGACGTTAATGGATATGACCATTGACGGATCTAACAATGCAGCAAACGCAATATACGAAGCAGAACAAGCAATGAAAAGAGGAGAGTTAAGACCTCAAGATTTTCAAAAACTAAAACAAAATATTAGCTCAGGATTTACTCAGTTTCAAAAGAATGCTAAGCAATGGGATGCAGACTTTAAAAGATATTCAGAAAGACTTGAGGCTGGAACTTCAAGTTCTTTAGAACAATACTTAGGTGAAAGAATGGAGTCATTTGGTAACCTAAAAAACATGCAGTTAGTAACTAATCCAACTACAGGTAATTTAGCATTTGCAAGAATGGATCCAGAAACTGGAGAGCTAATGACAGGCCCAGATGATTTGATTAGTATTAATAGAATGACAGCTATTAGTAAACAACAAATTGATAAGTTAGATTTAGGTAAAGCTGTTGACGGAACTGTTGCTCAGCTTGGTGATTATATTACAGCTGGTAATGCTACATCTCAGAATAAAGATGGTAGCTCAAGAGCAGTAGTTACTATTGATGACTTTATGCAGACACCAGAAGCTGAGACTTATTTAAGAGATAAAGCTAAAGCAATTACTACAAGTCCATTTGAGACTGGTAGTTTACTTGCTGACAATGGTGTTCAAAATTCTTTAGGACAATCATTCTTTGGGGGATCTCAAGAAGACTTTGATAAGTGGGCATCTGAAAATCCTGATGCAGATCAAAGCCAGAACCCTGTTATTGTTATGGGTTATAAAAAGAATGGTGTTCTTGTTGAACCAGATATTACTGAGGGACAGCAAAAAGCTGCTGAAGATTACTATATAAGATCTATTAAAGCTAAGTTAGGTCGTGAAGAAACTATGAAAGAAAGTACCTTCCAGTACAGAGCTAAAAGTGGTAATGAAATAGCTATTAGTGAGCGAGATGAAAGAGCTGGTAATATTTTCAATTCATTAGACACTTTAATTACAGCAGATCCGACTGAAGCAGAAGGAGCTGCTACTGAATTAGCTTCATCTATTAATTCGCAAAACTCAGGTAATAAAAATTATGTTCCTATTCAATCAATAAAAAGAGTAGGTGATCAGTTTATAGTTCAAAGAAAAGGTAAGGAGCCATTTACTGTTGATGCAGTAGTAGACGGTGAGGATCTTAGTGGAGATGCTATTGGTGCAGCTATTTGGAATGAAGTTACTGATGGAAGCGTACCATTTGAAAAAGCTGCTGGAGGACGTAGTATAGGTGATAGAAATAAATCAGATGCGAGTGGTACTCAAACAGCTACTGATCTTATTGAGCAACCAGACTATGGAACCAAGATTTTTGTTGACGGAGCAGAAGTAAGTGTTAAGTCTGTGATTGATGATATACCTGATATGGGTGGTGTAACTCCGTATGGTGCAAGAGAAAGTGTAAAAGAGGCTGCTTCAAGTTATCAGAATGTTTTACAAGAAGTATTTAAAAATAAAAATACTCCTGGATTAGAGGAAGCATTTAGAGGAGAAGAAATTAAAGTTAGTCCAGCTGGTGAAGATGGTTATAATTTAAAGTTCCAAATTGGAGATATGACTTTTAACTATCCACAAGATGTAGAAGGGTATGATCCTGATGGTGGAAAGACAGCTACATCAAATAAATATGATGAGAACACTGACATATGGCCACAGATAAAAATATTTATTGACAAGGCAGTTGAGTCTAAGAAAGGAAGAAGTAAGGGTGGTAGTAATAAGAAGAAGTTACCTGGGGTAGATGAATAAATTTATATAAATAAAGATGAACGAAAGACTACAAAAGTTATTTGACGCATTAAAAGGTGAATATGATTTAGGAACCTTTAAAGAATTTGAGGCTTACTTGGCAGATGACAAGAAGCGTAAACTTTTTTATGAAGAAATTATTGCACCAAACTTTGAGGTTGAAAGCCTTGATATTTTTGAACAAGCCTATGGCTTAAAAAAAAAAGACGATACCGAGGTTATTGGGGAAGAAACGGTTATGGAATCTCCTGGAGTTATGGATCCAGACGCTGGTTCTTCGGGTGTTTCAGTTCCAACCGTACCACAAAATAACCCTCAAGATCAATATGATGTTGATGGAGGGACGTATGATACGGTAGAAGTTAATGATGAAAGAACTCGATTTGCAGCTGGAAGAGATGCAATAGCTACGAGCAGAGATTCAATAGCTAATGCCAGAGAAGGAAATTCCAGAGATAATATTACTGCTGATAAAGCAGAAGATGATACCATGCTTGAAGAGCTGGTAGGTAAAAACTTTCTTACAGATTTTATAGGAGATATTTATCGTGCTGGTAAACAAGGTTACGTTCAAGGAAATACAGCTGATGAATCTTATGACTTAATGTTTAAAGGTTCTGATGCATCCCCACAAGATATAGCAGAGTTTATTAAATCACAAGAAGAGCTACAGGCATTAGGTGAAACTGATGAGATGCGTAGCTTTAATCAAATATATGAGGAAGCTGGTGGAGGTGTGCTTGGTTTCTTAAAAGGACTTGCATATAATCCATCTGTTGCTACTCAGTTAGCTGCACAAACAATAACACAAATGGTTAACCCAGCTTCGGCTGCTGCCGCTGGAACTGTAGTTGCTGGTGGTGCTGGTGTTGGTGCTTTAGCTGGTGGAGTTGGTGCTCTTCCTGGAGCAATAGCTGCTTTACCTACAGCTTTTGGTGCTGCTGGTATGGCTTTAGAAACAGGTATGAGCTTTGCAGAGTTTCTTAGAGAAGAGGTAGAAAAGAATGGAGATAATTTTGATGAAGCTGGTATTCAAAAAGTATTAGCTGATGAAGATGCCATGTTTAATATAAGAGCTAAGTCAGCTGGTCGTGGTGCGGTGATTGGTCTTGTTGATAGATACACCATGAAAATGGGTGGTAAGATTATTGGTAAGCAAGTTGCTAAAGGAGTAGGTAAAGGAAAAAGATTTGCAACTGCTACTGCTGTTGAAGGTATAGGTGGTGGTGTAGGTGAAGCTGGTGCAAGACTTGTTGTTGGTCAAGATATGGATGCCAGAGAGATAGGGTTTGAAACTATAGGTGGTACTGGTAAAGCACCATTCACATATGCTTATGGTAAACTAAAATCTAAACCTGTATATAAAATTAATGGAGGAGAAGTTGATCTCCAAACATATACTGACATGGTTAACAAAGCATCTGATAAAGACTTTGCTGCTATGAAGTTTGAAGTAGAAAATGATTCAGAAGTAAAAGACTTTACCAAAAAAAGAAAAAAGAAATTAAGGATTAGAAATAAACTTGTACAAGATTTAAATAATAATCCTGATATAAAGATGCCTAACGAAGAAACTTTGGATGAGCTGGTAGAACTGCAATCTCAAAAAGAAGAGATAGGCACACCAAGAACTCCAATAAGTAAAAAGAAGTTAGAGAGAATTAATAAAAGAATAGAGGGTATACTTGATGGTACTATAGATGTTGAGGTTAATAGAACTGATGATGGTGAAGGAAACACTACTGAAGAAGTAGTAGAGGTTTCTGAAGAGTATACTATAGAGCAACTTAAAGAAGAGGGAATAGATAATCCTACTCAAGAGCAGATCGATGCTAAACAAGCTGAATTGATGCAAGAGGGTAGGGATGAAATTAACCGTTTAAAACAAGAAGACAATGCCATTCAAGAGTCAAGCACAGAGAGCGTGGATGCATCAGAACAAGCCGAAGTTAGCAGCGAAGTGGGAGATGGAAACACCGAGACAACTACTACCGAAGAGAGTATCACAGAGACCGAGAACGATCCTACCGAGACTACGCAAGAGGAAGTAACACAAGAGTCATCAGACTTAGAAACATTAATTGATGGGGAGCCAACAGGAAATGTTGTTACTGATGAAACAACTACTGAAGAAACAGAGGTAGATACTACTCCTGAAAATGAAACAACGGTAGATGAAACCACAACTGAAGAACAGACCACTGATAATTTAGAAGATACTCAGCAAGTAATGATGGGTGAGGAGTCTGTTAATCAAAATGAAGATGGTTCTATTGATGTTGTAAATAATAGGTCTAAAGAAAAAGTAAAGTTAAAGGGAGAGAAGCAAGACGATAATGTATATATCGTTGAGGAAAGCGAAAGCATGAACTCTATGGATCCTAAGTATGATGGTAGTGAAGTACAACAAAAAGTACAAGAACTAAAAATTGTTTCTTTAGCTAAGATGGCTGCTAAGGCAGCAAAGAAAATATTACCTGGTGTAAATTTTGTATTACACCGTACTGAAGAATCTTACAATAGAGCTACTGGTCAAACATCAAGAGCATCACAAGGTAAGAAAGGAAGTAGAGGTTTGTATGCTCCAGGAACAAATGATATTCATATCAATATGGCTAATGCTAATGGTAAAACAATAGCACATGAAGTATTCCATGCTGTAGTATTTAATAAGTATGGATCAGATCTTAAGATAGCTGATGTAACTAAAAGAATGGTTGCAGCTTTAGATAAAAAAATTACTGATCCAGCATTAAAAGAAAAGTTAAAAGAGTTTTCTAATCAATACACACAATATCAAAATGAAGAATACTTGTCTGAGTTGATAGGAATATTAGCGGATAATTATAAGGTATTAAATACTCCTGAGAAAAGCCTTGTTAAAAAATGGATAGCTAAAGTATCTCAAATGGTTGGTTTATCTAAAGAGGTAGCTAACAAATTAGTGGTACAAGAAGATGATATTCTGGAAGTGTTACAGTCTATGGCTGAAAACATAAAAGAAGGTAAACAAATAGATGAAGTTAACTTAGATGCTTTTGAAGTTAGCGACATGGGTAAACCAGTTGATAATGCTGAAGGTAATATACCTAACAACATAGAAGACAATGGGCCACCTATAAATTTAGATGCTACTGAAAGAAAGTCTATGGTAGATAGAGGTGGTATAAACACTAATGAAATAGAGCGTGGTTCAATAAATGATTTAAGTGGAACCAACGCATTTGTTTTTGCTGCTGATCAAGCTACATATGGTAAAACTAAAAGTCCATCAGGTTTAGAATTTATGTTTAATGGTGGTTTCTTATATCCATATGGTGCACAATCTCAAGGTAGTAATGCCGCATGGGTATTCTCAAATGAAACTGCTGCTAATAAAGTTTTAAATAAAGCTAAAGAAAGCGATGGTGTGGGACTTGTTATGTCTCAGGCTTCAGATGGTATTACAGGTAATCTACAATTCTATGATTTCTTAAATGCAGAAGTAGCACATGCAATAAAGAAAGGTGCATCTCCTAAAGAAATGGTAGCATATATTAATGAGAAGTTAAAACTAACTAAAGTAGCTAACGGATTAAAAAAGAAAGGATTACCAGCTCAGATAAAAAGTGTTCAAGAACTACAAGACTTACTTAAAACATTAAACTTTGAACAGCGAGGTAGCTTTGCTAAAACATTTATGAGCAAAGAGTCTTATGATAAGTTTGGTATCTATCCGTTCTCACCTCTTAAAACTATTAATGCAGATGTAGAGAGTGCGGTTAATGATCCATCTATAGCTGATGTATCTTATGGTGATATTGTTTCTGCTATTCAATTTGATAAAGAAGGTAAGCCATTTAAATTAAAAGAAGGAGATCCTGGATATCACCCAGCTTATCCATGGGCAATACCTGGTAATCCAATAATGGTATTTAATAAAGCTGTTGATGTACGAAAAGTATTTCCTAATGCTAAACCAGTTGCTGGTAATCAAACTCCATTAGGAAAAAGAAAGAAACCTTTAGCAGCTCGTTCTGCAATGGGTGGTCAATATGTAGATACAGTTCCTTCTAATATAGATGTAACAGGAGAAGAGATATCTCAGAAAGATTTAGAATTATTATATCCTGAGACTAATGAGCGTCAGCAAAGAAGTTTTGAGTTTACTCAAGACGAGGTAGATAAGGCTTTAGATAGTGATAAAAGATCAGTAGAAGTTATAGCTAAAGGATTACAACCGAAACAAGGTGAAAAGGTTGGAATTAGGTTGAATCTAAATGTATTAAAAAATAAAGGGATTCCTATTCAAACTGTACATAAAGGACAGGTTAGCGATAAATATAAAAGAGTAGATGGTAAATCAGGATTCTTTGGCGGTGAAGCAATAAACTATGCTCCAGCTGTAACATTAAAAGATGCCCACCTTAACACCAGTCAACTTGGTATATATAAGATAAAGGAAGGTATAACTAATAAAACTCCTATAGCTTCAGTTGATGGGCTTTACCAAGAAGTGCCTCTTGCTGATACAAATTTTGATGGTGTAGAAATTAGGTTTAATCCTATGACTGGTAATTTATTTGAAACAATGGATGGTAAACCAGTACGATCTGTAGAGGAAGCTACTGTTGTTGGATTCAGAGTTTTTGGAAGGGGTAAGATTGAATACTTTACAGAAGCAAACAAACCTAAACCTTACACACCTAATGAAAGAGAACAGAAGGCTGAGCTAAATCCAAAACAAAAGGTAACAAAACTTGCACAACAAAATGGAATGAATCAATCTGGATTCTTTTCTAATCAACTATGGAATCCAGCTGCACTTAGAAAGCAATTAGAGAAACAAGGCTATGGTTTAAAAGCTGCGTATAGATCTTATGGTGATGGTGGTTTAACAGGATACTATATAACTAAGAACGGTAGAAAATATAACCCACCATTAAATGAAAGACTACAACAGGTAGAATTTAGTTCAGAGGATACTAATAAAGATATAGTTGAGAAGGCAAGACAAATGGATTTCTCTGATGCTGCAATTAGTGATTACCTTAAACGAGTTAGAAAAGTTAAGGCTGATGATATAGAAGTCTTATTAGCGAGAGATGGATTTTTAATTGATAGTATACCTCGTGCATTTGGAAATGTAGAGGGAGGTATGAATGTAGGTAAAAGAATTTATGAAGCAGTTACACTTCAATTGGCAAAGTTTAAAAAGAAAAAACCTACCAATGGTGAACTACGTCAAAAGGCTTTTGATCTTTTAACTAACAATGAAGACTTTAAAAAACAACCTAAGATAGTTCAGGATGAATTGGTTAGTGCTTTTGATAGAACATTAGCTACAACAGCTAATCGTAAGATTCAAAAAACTATTAATGATATCAGAAAAGGATTGTTAAAGTTTAAGCAAGGTGTCAAAGCTGCTCAGCAAGGTAAAGCAAGACTACGTCAATTTATAAGAACAGCTCTTCCTAAAGGAGAATATAGTAAGTCTGTTATTGATAGAGTATCAAATCTTATAGAGAAGTCAAGTGCTGCAACATATTTAGCTGATGCTAAAATAGTATTAGATATAGTAGAAGCACAAAGAGAGAAGCAGAAGAAAGCTATTATAAAAAAGATAAAAGCTATAGTAGATAAGAAAGCTGGTAAGACTTTAACTAAGAGTGGTAAAGAAAGAAGTAAAGGATTAGATGCTGAAGGACAACAGTTCTTCGCAACAGTTAAAAAAATATTAGACTTAGCATTAGATACAAAAAGACCTGAAGCTCTACAGAGTTTAATTGATGAACTTAATAAGCCAGAGATTACTATTGGTGGTAAAGTTATATCTGTTAAAGATGTGTTAGCTAAAGAAATGAGAGGTGAGAAACTGACACTAAAAGAAACTAAAGTTTTAGAAATGATAACAGCTTTAGATACTTTTGGTGATATCCAAAACATGAGTCTTGAAGATGTTACAGAATTACTTGCTGGAGTAAAAGATGTTAGAGCTGAATCTATAAAAAGATTAGCAGCCAACAGATTAAAAAGAGCAATAGCTCAGGCACAGCTTGACGAACAAGCAACTAATGAAATAAAAGAAAACTATCCTTTCTTGTTTAATGAAGATGGAACTTTAAAAGATGAGAATGATTTAGATCAAGATGCTCGATCAACTTGGAATAAATTTCAAGAACTAAAAATATGGGATGGTATAAAGTCTTGGGCTAATAGGTATCAATTTACAAGCGGTATAGGTATTGCTGATTTCTTCAGAAAGAAGATAGCACACCTCGGTACTCTTATGAATCTAATGGATAATGTAGCTAAGGGTAATAAATTCTTTATTGATAATGTTTATAATAGAATAAACAGAATGGAGACTAAAGCTCTTGAGGGTAAGCAAAGAATGTTAGACTCTATGACTGAAGGGTTAGGTGGTATTGCTAATTCTATTGAGGGTGTTACTAAAGGGTATAAAGAGTTACTAACCTTACTACCTAAAGGAACAAGAAAACTATATATAAAAGGTAAAGAGGTTACTATAACTATAGATGAGATGATGAGGTTATATGCATTATCTAAAAATGATATTCAATCTGCTAAGCTGGAGAAGATGGGTTACGATGCAGATGTTATGAGTGAGGTAGAAAGAACCATAGGGCCAATAGCTGTAGAGTTTGTAGATAAGGTAGTAGACTTTTTAAGTAACCAATACTTTGAAGAAACAAATCAAACCTACAAACAAGTTAATGATGTAAATCTTAATTATGTAGCCAACTATTTTCCTACCAGCACCTTATCAGAGAACGTAGACTCAATGATCATGGAAGATGGTGGTGCTAACTTTAATGGTATTTTTAATGCAGAGTATGATAGTGCATTTAAGAAACGTGTTGATAGAGAGGGTACTTTAAAAACTGGATTAGGGTTTACTAATGTATTGAGTGCACATATAGATAGCATGGAGAGATACAAAGCGTTTGCTGAAGGAACTAAAATATTAAATAATATATTTTCTAATAAAGCTGTTGATACATTAATGCAAGAGCTTGGTGTAAAACAAGTTGTTAAAAATATTATTAATGTTTCTGTTAATCCAAACTCTGGATTAAAACAACAAGCGAGTAAACTTGCTGGTATCATGAGTAAGTTTACTCAGTATGCATTGAGCTTTAAAATTATTCAGATACCTAAACAGGCTACTTCATTTGTAAATGCATATGAAGATTATGTATTTAGCAAGGGGGGTAAAAGAACTCCTGGTTTAGATATGATTATGTTTATGGCTGATATAGCAAAGGTAATTGCTACATTTCCTAAGCAAGTAAAGAAAGCATATGCAATGTCTCCTGATTTTAGAAATCGTTTGGCTCAAGGATTAGAGGGTGATGTATATGGTTTAGAGGCTGGTAGTAGAACCTATAAGCCTATGTCTCCAAGAGCAAGTAAGGTTCAAAGAACTATACAGCTATTAAAAACAGCAGCTGCTTCTCCAACTATTATTGGAGATGTTATGGGTGTTATGGGTTACATGGCTAACTATAATAGAAACATTGCTAATGGTATGAGTAAAGCTGATGCACTACAAGCATTTAATAACTACAATGCTACACAGCAGTCCAGAAGATCAAGTGATAAAAATATGTTACAGTTATCTGGTGATGAACTTACTCGATCCTTTACTATGTTTGGTAGTACATTATTCTTACAAATGAATAAGGTTATGTCTTCTACTACCAATATAATGAGAGCATTAAAAGAAGGTAAGAAGTCTGATAAGAATCAACTACAAAAAGACGTAAGGTCTTTTACTTTAAACCTTGCTGTTGCCAACGTATTGTTTGTTGCTGTTGCTAACATGATGAAGTTTAGTGGAGATGATGAAGATGAGGAGGAAGCAATGAGTAGAATAAAAGATGCGGCTATGGGGTTAAATCTTTTATATCAAGTTCCATTAATAGGTGGTGCTTCTGAAGTTGCTATTGCTAAAGCAAGAGGCGAAAGAGGTTTTGGTGATGATGTAATGAATCCATATAAGAGTATCATGAGAAAAGTAATAAAAGGAATGAAGGAAGATAATGGTTTTAAATCTGCACAACCTTTATTAGAGATTGCTATGGGTGCTCAGTTAGATCCATTCATTGGACTGTTTAATGTATTGGGTGCTGATATAGGAGACACTACAGATGATGAAGCAGTGATGATGATGTTTGGTATTAGTCCATCTTACCGACCATCTGATGATGGTGGCGATGGTGGTACATCAAGAAGTACAGGATCAAGGGGAACAGGATCAAGAGGATCTGCAAGATCAACTAACTCAAGACAAAAATCGAGATAATGCCAGAATTTAATGAAGACTTATGCATGAGAAGTAGTTATGAATTACTACTTGGAAAGAAAACAGTGGATGAATTGTTAGAAGAACAAGATACATTGTACTTTATTCATAATCCAGAAAAGCCAACTATTGTAATGGTGGATGATGTGTATGATGTTCTTATTGAATACTTTACATCCACTGAAGAGTACGAAAAGTGTGCAGAAATATTAGCTAAGAAGCAGTCTTCTTAATCTCTTTTTCTATTTCTTCCAGTAATTGATTGGCAGTGTAGATAGGGAGTTTATCGTTAAAGTTCTGATAGATTTGAGTAAAGTTTTTTTCCTCCCTATCCCACGTCCATAATGTGTTTACTTTTCTTTCAATGTTTTGTCTGAGTACAGACCTAATCGTTTTGTATTTCATATTCGTGTTCTATTTGATCCTTGCTATCTCTGTTTCTGTTGTATTGATCTACAATAAAATTTTTATCATAGTTCTTTCTTTCCGCTTCTAATTTATAATATATAAATGCTTGGAATCCATTGAGATGAGAATCAGTTGGAAAGAAATACTTCCAACCTTTAGACATACCTCTTGCTATATAATAACAGAAAGCCACACCTATCTTACCACTGTTCTTTTTAAAATTAATTACAGCTGTGTGTTCGGATGTTGGTATAACCTCCTCTACTTTAAATGTTTCTTTAGATCCATTCCCCTCTCTATCAGGTCTGGAGAATCTTTCTGCTATTACTTTACTGAACTTATGTAGTTCCTTAGCTACTTCTTTATTCATATGCGTTTATAAATATTGGTGTGTTGTCTCCCATGTATGCTTGTACTGTGTTGTAGTAAAAATAATCTACAGCATCTTCCTCTGTCATGTCTTGATCCGCTACTAATATTCTAATGCATTTTCTACTATCATATATAGCTCTTGGATTTGCACCAAGACTAATGCCAACTATAGCTTCATTAAATCCATCCGCTAACAAACATTCATGATCTTTTAAGTCTTCTAATATTTCATCCATCTCTTTTGTTTTGTGAACGAGGAAGGACTCGAACCTTCAACCTACAACTTAGAAGGTTGTTGCTCTGTCCAGTTGAGCTACTCGTCCTACTTATTTATTCTCCTTTGATGTGTTATTAGTCTATGACAATTAGCACATCTTACTTCACATTTATCTATCTCCTTCTGTATGGTATCAATACTATATGCTCCCCTAACCATATCAGATATGCACTTCTCTTTTTCTCCCCTAACATGATCAAACTCTAACAGTACTGGATTAACACATCCACAATCAACACAAGGAGTTATTCTTTTTATCTCATTAACATAAGCTATATTTTTATCTCGTTGTAATTTATTACGGGTAGAAGACCTACGCTTAATGTTTTCTTTATTAGCTTCATAGTGCTTTTTAGAACATGCTGCCTGGTCTTTCTTGTCTTTGTAAGCCATGTTATGATGGCCAAATTACAATACATATATCTATATGTTTTTTATATCTCATCGGATAAAGATTGAATGAGATCAGCTAACTCTTTAATTAGCTCTTGAGCTTTTTCTTTTGCTTGGATATGATCCCTCTCCATTAGATCTTCGTAGAGTTCATCACCGAAGTCGTGGACTTTGTCACATATATATGTTATGTGAGTTATAGCCTGTGTATCTTCGGGTGCTATTTTTGACATTAGTTATCCATTGCTGACAATAAAGATACTCCAAGTTCTGGCTTGATTTCTTTGATTGCTTTATAAATTTTTTTTGATAATTGTTTTGTTGTTGATCTTTCATTTTTAGAAGAGTCGATCCCTAAATTTGTATACATAATACAGTCGATGTGAAGTAAGGTGTCTACCTTCTTTTTATCAGTCCAAGTGGAGTATCCCATTATCCTCTCGATGTCTGTATATTTATATTTACAATCCATTTAATACATGATTTAACTTAGTTTCAACCTCTTTTAATTTTTGTTCAGGTAAATTTCTTCCTTCAATTAGATTTACAATGTTAGAATATTTACTGGTATATCTCCGTATCTCTTCGCACTGTTCTTGAACATTAATTAAGGACAAATTTAACATTTTATTTTGTTCAGCCAAATCTTTTAGTTCTTTTTTTAGTTCAGCTGGTTTTAATTCTATATAATCTTGTGCTTCCTCTTTCCAAAGACTGAGCACAGTATGATACATTCTTTCCATAGATCTATCAGATTGAAGCATCCACTTAAACTCTTTACATGCATGTATAATTGTTGCGTGATTTTTCCCAAAGTTATCTCCTATATATTTATAAGACATAAGACATTCGTCTCTTAATATCTTATAACATATAGCTCTTGCTTTTACTAAAGCATCTGTTTTATATCTACTATTTAAATCAAGTCCTGTCTGGGATGTTACCAGATTCTTTATTGCTTGTACCTTTAAATGATTCATTTGATTTTATATTTAAATTTAAATTTCTTAAGTCTAAGTATTCATCCATATCTATTAGTTGAACATCAGATAATATTACATAAGGAGATTCTGTTCTTATCATTTCTAAAGCAAAGGTAATAGGTTCGTTGTTGTCATCTATAATAACACCACCCATTACAGTAGACACAAGATCGTTTTCAGGAACTAACCCTACATGCTTCTCAATAAAGTTGGCTATCTTTATTCCAGTTCTTATGTCCATACCTTGAAGGCTTTCTACGAATGCTTCATCAACATCATACCCCGCCTCCCTTATATACTTCTGTTTTAACTCCATGTTTTTCTAATTCTTTTAATCTATATTCTTGTAGTTTAGATAACTTACCTGTTGGTTTTTTAACCTCTGAAAATAATACATCGCAGTTAGGTGGTATTGCAATCAAGTCGGGGATACCATTCTTATTAGTCTTGATTAGCTTAAGAACATAGTACCCTTCCGACTCTAATTGCTTAATTCTTTTACTTTGTATTTGCTGTTCAGTCATCCGTTTTTTCTATAATCCTCCATGAATCCTATAGCTACTATAAGGTTCATACTTATGGAAGATAAAAGCTCTACGAGATCGTGATAGCTATGAATGGAAAGATGAATATGACCTACTACCCAAAAAGGAATAGCTAAGTTTTCACTTATCCATATTAATAAAAAACGTACAAATCTCATTCACTTTTTTATAGTGCTAAGATAATAAATCTCGTTTAAAGTGTCTGAGTGTATAGTCTTTCTTTGCTTGAACAGCTTTATATATGTCAGATTCTATACCTCCTTTTGAGAAGATCCAGTATATATCATTTTTTAATCTATCCTTAGTTGTCATCCTATCTCTTGATTGCCAGTAACTTGTAGCACTGAAGTCTATATTATAATACACAAGAGCTTCAGCTCTCTTTAATGATATACCTTCTCTACCTGAATATATCTGTAAAGCAATTACTTTTTTAGATCTTCCTTTATCAAAGTCTTCCAACTCTGTAACTAACCTGTCTCCAAAAACAGACTTTAATGCTTCTAACTCTTGTTTAAATTTATAGAATATAGCTATTCTTTTTCCTTTAAATTTATTCTTAATAAACTCTGCTTTGTAATCGCTAAGTACCATAGAGTTTCCGCTTTCAAATTTAATAGTACCACTGCATAGCTGATGTATCTTAGTCATTAACTTAACAGATGTGTCAGCAAGAATAACTTCTCTATCACCCTCCACTACTAAATTTTTTTTAAGTTTGTTTATTATCTTAGATATTTTAGATGGCATATCTACTTCTAATACAACCTCTTTTGTAGATACAACAAAGCCAGATTCTTTTTGAGAGTGGCTAATAGTAAACCGTTCCATTTCTTTTATTATCTGATCGCTTCCTTTTGAGTAATCATTAATAAACATACCACCTATTTTCTTTTTCTTTACCTTCACAAAGTCCTTCGCAAATTGATAGAAGTTCTTGTACATTCTAAATGGATTCCCATTAATATAATATACTTGATGATACATCTGTGAATAAGATTCAGGTGTAGGTGTTCCACTTAATAGTATAACATATGGACTGGAGTTTTTAAATAACTCTTTTACTTTCTTTGCTCGTCCACTTGGTTTAGGAAATGCTCCCATTCCATGAGCTTCATCCAGCACTATTGCATCCCATCCTAATTGATTTACTTTATGTAATGACTCATAATTAATTACTGTAAAATGAAACGATGGTGATAGTAAATTATAATCACTTTGTATACTTGATATTGCTTTCTTTTTTGTAACAAACAATACGTTGTTTACTTGTACTTCATTTAATATTCCTAAGCTCGTTAATGTTTTACCTGTTCTTACTTCCATAGCTAAGTATAGGAACTTGTGGGCACAGAGTATATCTGCACCCTTAGATATAATATCTTCTTGGTAGTCTCTAAATTTTATCATATTTTTAATTTTTCTTGTTTTTCATAATGGCTTTTAGTTACAAACTCAATCCATCTTCCTATCATGTCTCTTCCACTTAATGGTTTACATCCATAAGTAAATTCAGAATAAGATACTAACCACTTACCAAATTCATTTCTACTCACAGAGTCTTTCATTCTTGGCCCAAAGTCAGGATACTCATCAATGAAATCTAAATAGAGATCATTCTTATAGATAGTTGTTTTAGTTACTAACTTAGGATGCTTTCTGTTATCTATTACTCCGCACCATTCTACAAATGAGTGAGATGAATTGGCAACAAAATCTCTTGTCTTTTGATTTATAAAGTCACTTCTTAGTAATCCTTTATCTAAATATAGTTGCAAGTTTTTAATCATATAATTATCAAATTGACACCAATCATTATCATCCCATTCTCCAAACATTAGTTTACCAAACTCTACCAGTGGAGTGAACTCTTTAGTATAGAATTGGTTTAACTCTAAGTCCCACTTTCTTCGAGCAAATGAATTACCCTTACCTCTAATTGCATAGTTAGTAGTGATGGCAACCTTTGGAGATTTACTAAAAGGAATCTTAATTGCATCCTTGTTTTTCTTCTCTAATGTTAAACCTTCAGTAACTACACTAAACAATCTTTCAAAGTTAAAATGTTTTCTAACATCATCGAAGCATAGTATTTGTGTATCAGCTGAAACTAATTGGTAAGCAAAAGACTTTTCAAAATTAAATGATTTACCATCAATCATTACTAACTTTTTCATATGAGATATCCCTGTCATAAACAAACCTTTACCAGTACCACCTTCAGGATTGTCAGATATAACCTCATCATTTAATATGGTAGCTGGGCAGTATGATAAATTCTTCCACCCATGCAGTAAAAATCCTATTGTGGATTCCATAGACTTTGTTCTTTTACTATCACTTCCTGATATATTGGATACGAAAGTTTTAAAATCACAATCAGTTATCTCACATATATCAAAGACTCTATCGATGACATGATCCTTCCATACATATCCACCCAAGTCTAAGTAATCAATAGGAGTAATCTCATTTTTAGTAATCTTTACTGCACAATTAGTGTAGTATAAGTAAGCAGTATCCTTATCATCTGCAATAAAGTATACGCTGATAGATGAAAGTAAAGTAAGAAACTCTTCTCTAAAATATCTTGTGCATTCTGCAAAATAATTATATATACTGGTATCATCTATCTCTAAAAGATATTCCAATACAAAATCTTTTATTTCTTTTTCTGAGGCATGTTCGATTAGGTTGTTTGTTACTCTAACGAATACATAGTTCTTACTTCCTTCGGGACTAAACTTATAGAATCCATTGTCTTCTAAAAAGTTTTTAAATGATAAGTGAATAATCTTTACTACACCCTTCTCGCTTTTAGTCCAAAATTTTTGCTCATCTTGTTCTTCTTCAAATCTTCTAAGAACATTATCAATAACTACATCATCTATATTAGTGGACTCTTCTAATGATGATTTGATGTCTGTCTTTGACATTCCTTTTCTCATTTTTTGTTTGACAGAATTTACTCTTTCTTCATCTTCATAATATTTAGTTCCAAAGTTTTGTTTTTGTGCGTAAGCTGATTTAATTGTTCTTCTTAACTCTGATTCTGTAAAGTCAGATGAGGTGTATGGACTCATTACATATTCAGCAAGAGTCTGTGTAACTCCGAAGTCGTTGAATGCTGATGCCAGTATGTATACATTATTATTTCTCTCTCCACTTTTAAATCCATACTTTCTTTCCCACCACTTCATAAGTATTTCTACTATTTTGTTTTCATCTGTGATAGGTATAGTTTGTACATCTTTATGTTTTACTACCTCTTGATATTCTTGTTCTGTAATTTGATTGAATACGCTTGATTGCTCGTTGATATATATTAATGGATCATATGATTCATAACATACTCTTGATACATTCTTACATGTCACATCAAAGAACTCGCTTCCATAATGATGTTGTAGTGATTGAAAAAACTTCTTGTGGTTTTCCTCTTCAGCTGGGATCTTTACCAGCACCTTTAATCCAAGTCCACTTGGTGAAACGAAAACAGAATAAGTATATCTGTCTTTAGTAATTAATTCTTTTTCTTCCAGCATTAACTTCTCTGATGGGAAGTTATCAAAGTCTAAACATATCAGTCCACTATGTAAACTTAATGCACTATCATTTCTTTTAGTAAATTTACCACTAAAACAAATTGCTGGTAATGACTGCTTTATTAGATTTCTTTTTTCTTTATCTCCTTCTGATCGGATTGCTCTCACTATCTCTTGTGATGCTCCCTGTTTTATCCTGTCTAATATTATTGATACATCTCTATAAAAAGGTTGAGCAGTATCTTTAATATCTTTAAATATTGTTATCTCCATTAAATTTTATTGTATTTTATTATTATTATTTTATGTTAATATGTTAAAGAAAAAGAAAAAAATAAAGAAAGAATAAATATATAAATAAATATTAGTACTACTCTATAAATTGTTTTTGATTGACATATCGACATAGTTAAAAGAAAAAGAAAGGGGAACGAGTCCCCTAACTTTTCTTGTGTTAGCCAATGTTTAGAATGGAAGATCTTCACCTTGAGGTGCTTCTTCTTTCTTTGGCTCTGGCTTGTAAGTGTCTACTGATAAGTAATGTGTTTTACCATACTCGTCAGCACCATCTCTTTTAGCCGAGACATTTAACTTAATGTACTTCTTTCCGTTGTACTCGAACATATGCTCTTGAGGTAAGTCTGTTAAACATACGCTACATGAGATCATGTTTCCATCAAATTTTGATGTCCCGTTTCCTACATAGATTTTTTCTTCTGCCATAATTAAAATGATTTATAAATAATTTTTTCCAACTGGTTCATTGTAGCTTCCATGAGATTATCTCTTTCAGCTTGTGTATTGAGGTCGGTTGGAATTTGCAACCACACTACACTTTTCTTTTTAAAGTACTTCTTTAATGATGTACGATTCAATATTTTCTTCAGCATCTTTACTATAAAATTTGTTATACACTTCGATTGCTCTCTCTACTTTCTCTTTACCATACTCCAAGAATGTTTGAGATGGATGATAGATTCCTAACTCATATGTTGTTTTATCTACAACATAGAATACAAGAGGTTTACCAAAGAATTTTTGATATAGGTATGCTTGACTATCATAATTATATTTTCTTGCACTATACTTAAAGTCTTTGATGTTAGATGTTGTCTTAAGATCTATTAACATATCTTCTGCAACAATATCTGCCTTACCTTTCCACATCATTCCATGAACTTCTTTTATTGCTGGAATTTCATAAAGGTTTCTTTCATCATAGATAGCTTCATAGAACTCTAAGTTATTTGTCATAGTAGAAATAGCTTTATCAATATCTATCTTCTCCTTACTTAACATCATAATACTTTTATTATGTGTAAGGATTTCTTCTTTATATTTCTTTGTGTTTCTACTGGAAGCATCTATCTCTAAAAATTCTGTTGAATTTACTTTCTCAGGTTCTAACATTGCAGTATGAAAGTATCTTCCAAGTAGCATTGGTTTAGTTATTTCTTTATCCTTACGAAAGTTTTTAGGATCATTGAGCAGAGTTATAATATCAGAGTTAGATAAGTATTGTTTACCAAACTCTCCATAGTAGTGCTCATCACTTTTTAATTTTTCAAGTACACTTTCCATTACTTAATAGCTTTTGAAAGTTCTTTCTTAACTACTGCCTTGATCTTGTATTTCACCTCCAAGTTCTTTATAATTTTAGGTAACCCTAACTCTTTATTAGAACCAATATAGTTTAATACTTTAACCCAGTTTTCATCTCCTATATTTAATTCAACGTGAGTTGGCTTCTTTGGTACTGGAGTCTTACTAACTGGAGTTGTAGTTGTAATTATTGTATCCTCACCTATCCATAAAGATAAACCTAATCCATGCATTGCAATAGCTTTAGCAGTTGATCTTTGTATTGCAGTGTTTACATCCATAGATGAAACCTTTTCAATAGGTATAGAGTTATTACGATAGTCCATTACTGGTAAGTAATCAATATGTTCCATACCATTTATAGTAATACCTACCTTTACATATGCAGTCTTACCATCTGTAAAAAAGTTTAGTCCAGTGTGTTCTGATTCATAAACTTTTCTTTGTGCATCAGGATGTTGTGACTTAATTAAACTCCAAGCAGTTGCCCAAGATAAGTAGTCAAACTTTCCTTTCTTATCTGTTTTCCCTTTGATAGAGATGGAAGATAGTTCCTTAAAGATGTTTTTCTTTTCCATTTGATTTGATTTTATTTAATTTAATATTTCTGTTGCTGTATTTAATTAGTAGATTTTCTCTACTGGTCTTTAATCTTTGAATATGCTTATCATTCTTTCTTGTATTGACTTCGTTTCTAATCTTATCTTCAATTAGATCCAGCTTTCTTTTACAATTCATCATTGATAATCTAATTCCTCCCTCTTTCCATCCATACTTAAAGAATACATTATACTCTTCTTCGTTAAACTCTTGAAAGAAATCCCCACTTCTTCCACAATTTAAGAGTTCTATTTTAGATGGAAACTTCTGTATCTTGACTCCGTTATTTACTACACTATCACCATTAAGCATACTAATTTTTATAGCACCTGAATCGTTTTTAGCTTGTAGATAAATATCTTCTATACTATACATCTTGAAGTTCACTTACTACTTCTTTGAAGTCTTGATCTTTATCTATCATCTCTTTTGCTTTCTTGTATCCATGTATAATAGTCGAGTGACAAACTGATAGTCCAGCTTCTTCCATGAATCTTTGGATGTATGAAATTCTAATAGGTCTTTCCATACATAAATAGTAAAGCATTTGTCTTGCATCTACAATTTCTCTCCGTTTAGTTTTAGTAAACATCTGATCCAAAGTTAGATGAAATTGCTTTGCTATTGCTAATGCATATGCATCAAATATATTCTTCTTCATTTAATTTAATTTAAGTTCTGCAAATATAATACTTTTGTATTACTTGAGCAAATTATGTTTAACTTTTTTTAATTTCTTCCATCTTACATTGTACTCTATACAATATAAGGTATCCAATTAGATCAAGTAAAGTATCTTCTGTTTTATCATTGATACCTACTTGTTTAATTCTACTTAACTTGTCATCTATCCTCGCCAGTATTCCTTCTTTCGCTGATAGTTTTGAAAATATTTTAGGTGGTTTATTTGCAGTGTCTCCGTATGCTTTATTCTTTTCAAGAAGAAGCATTACTACTTCTCTTCCAACTTCTTTAATTAAGTCTTCTGTTTTCATTTTCTATAATTTTTTAATTTATACTTACTCATATCGTTCTCAATTTTTAATGTTTTCTTTTCAGCTGGTTTGATCGGATCATTTATAATCTTATTCTTATGTTCTCTCATTCCACTATACTTGAAATAATCATCCAGTTCTATAATATTATCTTTATATAATTTATCTAAAAATCTTTGAGTCTTTACATCTTTTACAAATTCTACTGCTGACTCTGACTTGTCTGCAATTTGTTGTAATAGTTGTATGTAGTCTCTGTCTCTTTTACTTTTCATTTTTTCTTTTTGTATTACTTCATAAATATTTTTCATAGCTATTTTATTAGTTCTTCAAATGATTTTCCTCTTGTCTTCATCCATTCTTTATGTTGCTCATCAATATACTTCTTTGCTTCTTCTAATGTTTTACCAGCAAACTCGTGAGAATAATCTACATAGAATCCTTTACCATCTTCATAGTTTGGATGATCGTTTTCAAGTTCAGTTATAGTATATACTGAATCACCTATCTCATATTCTGTTTCTTCCCATTCAGGTTCTTCATAAAACATATCTCTTACAACTTTACCTTTCTCATAATCTCTTTCACCTCCCCATCCAGTTTCTTCTTCGTACCAGTAATTAAAATTAGGAAAGTCTTCTGCAAACATATTTAATATTTTGTCACCAACTGGTGACCAAGCAGTATTAAAATTCAGCTGACCACCATCAATATCTACTTCAAGTTCGCAGTCTCCCCATTTAGTATCAAAGGCATTCATTCTAAAGTCATACCAGTTTGTTGCACCATAGACTGCAAGTAACATTTTCTTTTCTCTTTCAGAAATTCCTACATCTTTACCATCTACTTGTCTATATAGTTTATATTCTTTTCCATTTATAATTGTTTTACCAATTACAATATTTTTTAATTCTTCAGGCATTGTTATGTAATAATTACAGAACGATCCTTTCTCTTCTATTTTTTTGAGAATCTTTTTTTGATCAGCTGAAACTTCATCTAATGTTATCCCAGCATATACATAATTAGGCATAGTTTTATTTTATTTTATTTATACTGACAATGATAGGAGAGAGTTTGGTATCTTGTTTGTCTCTCATTAAGTTGGTATGTTAGCTAATCACCATTCAACTCCCATCATTGTTTCGCCACCTTTCAGTGTTGCTCATCAGAGTATTTATATATGTCCACCATATTGTTCCCCTACTATATCAAATCTCATCTCGTGTTCACTATCCTTTTCATCCATACCATCTCCTAATCCAAATCCAAAGTCTAATGTTGCTTGACCATTTGCATTGTCGATAGCATCAGTCCACTTTATTTCGTTTTCGAATAACCATTCCTCTACTTTTTCTTGAGGTAAGTCTTTAGGTATTTCAATATATATCTCACAATATTTTGAGTATATAGTTCTGCTACTGATTTTTACTTCTCTTGTTTTTCCCATAGTTTTATTTTTTAAAGGTTTCTAATTTAATTAATGTTTTGGTATACTCTTCCATCTTATCAGGAAGTTCACCATCTGCTACTCTATCTCTGTTAAGTCTATTAAGATATAATTTTGGATCGTTTGTCACTACTTCGTGTAGTGAACCCTCGACCATATCGTTGTATGTCATCAGCCACATAGGTGACTGATAATCATTCAATATGTTTCTATGTGCTTTACTAACTTCACTTAACTTTGATTCAAGATTTTCTATGTATTTCATAAATGCTTTTATATAATACACATCATCTGTTTTCAGT
>Ga0206677_10000177_pt1 | contig 57645 bp, 42 predicted proteins | sample M130m12015metaG_FD_155475 | JGI IMG/M metagenome (GOLD analysis project Ga0206677, IMG submission 155475) | Ammonia-oxidizing marine archaeal communities from Monterey Bay, California, United States - M1 30m 12015 | ecosystem: Environmental > Aquatic > Marine > Intertidal zone | place: USA... | reverse complement strand
CCATGCGTTGAAATCATGATAACCAAATCCGTCTCCCGACATATTATCATTTCCAATCGTTTGATTTGTTGGATAATATACAGAATTACTACCAGATTTTAATCCCGAGGATAATTTATTGAATCCTGAATTGTTCCATGAATTTTCTCCATCACCAAATACAAAAGTAGATTCAAATGTGTTTGAAGATGCATCGTAAACTTTCCAGTAACCAAGTTCTGGAGCTGCGTATCCATAGAAATGTGAATACGGATCACTAAGCAGAACCTCAGAAGTTTCTGAGAATGAACTTCTTAATATATAAACAGAAAAATTTAAATTAGTATGATCCTTAAAAGGATACAAGTTAGCATCAAATGTAGTATTTTCAAAATATAAATCTGAGTATCCTGATGCACTATTTGGATTAACTTTAAGTTTCGCAGTTGTAGTTAACCAATCAATCGTACTTGTTTGTAAAGGTTGTCGTGGTGTAGGAGTTGGTGCTTCTGGAGTAGGAGTTGGTGCTTCTGGAGTAGGAGTTGGAGTTGGTTGCTCGGGAGTAGGAGTTGGTTGCTCGGGAGTAGGAGTTGGTTGCTCGGGAGTAGGAGTTGGTAATGTTGTTGTGTCGTGACCAACAACACACTCAGAATTAAATTCAAATTGCATCAAATTATCAGAAGAACCCATTTTTCCGTGATGTGCACAACGAAAAGTAGCCACAGAAAAGTTAGCAGTTACCACAATTTCTACATTTCCAAAGTATCCCGTTCCGTATGATCCAATTGCAGTTTGTGAACCTTGAATTTCAATTCCAGGTGAAATAGATGCATTGATTAAAAGTGGATGTTCAACTGGTATGTTTTCAAGTCTATATCGTCCTGTGTTTAATTTATATCTCGGAGTATATACTCCACCGAATACATAATTATTGTTCTGATCAATCGTAACATCACTTGTTGACTCTAAACATGGAATCGGAGTTGGTGTTGGTGCGTCTCCGTATACGACAGTTATACCACCCATGTTTATACTAAAGACATTCCAACTTTCACCATCTACTGGATTGCTAGACGGATTCGCACTTACATTTCCGTCTTTGGAAGAATCTATAGTGTATTGGATGTCTCCTTCGTCTTCATATGAACTAACACAACTTCCTGTACAAAACCAAGCATCAGAAATACTATCTGTTAATAAATCAGGTGCAGGTCTTTGATTTGTATTACCATCCAATTTGATATATAATCTATAATCATTTTTAGTATTTTTCCATTCGTATATAAATGTTCCTGTGTATTCTTGTAACGATAATGGTTCGTATGTTCCCTCTATTTCAGGATATGGTTGACCCATGTTTGCGGTGGCGTTACTCACCTCAAATGATTTAGTGTCATTAATCAGTGCAGGAACTGGTGTAGGAGTCGGAGTTGGTTGCGGAAAAGACAAAGTAACTGGAAATAAAATCTCATCATCTGCAAGTGGTGTTCCATTTGATGAATAACTTCCTACAAATAGCACACCATAAAGTATCTCTTCATCTTCACTCCACGTAAGTAACGCATCATAATCAGCAGAACTACCCACAGGATACATACCCGCCATTGCCCAATCTGATGTGGTGCTTAATTCTCTGACGTGGGAGTAGCTTCCGAGTCGCACAGATGTGTTAAGTGTATTAGAATCATATGAAAATAATGAGTTTGAATATGAGAACCATACATTAGAGTCGTATGAGTATTGTGCATCCGCTAAAGTTCCACCTGAGTCTATATAAGATTTTTTTACCAGCATATGGTAAATTTGACCATTTCCGTTTTGTAACCAAGTTGGTACACTAATAATTTTCAATTGACGAAGAATCACTAAATCTGCTTCAGCATGACCGTATTTCAGTATCACTTCATCCACAGAATACCAAGATTGCTCAGGAGTCGGAGTCGGTTGCTCAGGAGTCGGAGTCGGTTGCTCAGGAGTCGGAGTCGGTTGCTCAGGAGTTGGAGTTGGTGTTGGAAGTGCAGGTCTTGATTCTACCGTAGCAGTATCTGCATGAGATTTTGTTAATGCAGGATAAATGACCAACGATCCTTTATTTATAATTGTGGTTGTTTCTTCTAAACTTGTTCCACGATCAATTACAAGTTGGTCTCCAATTGTAAATTCCGCAGAATTGCTTACATTCAAAGTATCATCACCAATGTTAGTGGCACCTGTTATTGTTCCTACAACAGGACAATAATGAGATGGAAGTTTACTTGGTGTATTTACTACCGGTTGAGTGGTAATAAATTCGTATCCTCCGGTACCAGACATTGCATCTGCATGGGTCATGCCGTCGATATGATAGCTGCAATTAGCACCAAATCCAAAAGTAAATTGCCAAGCAGGAGCAGAGGTTGTACACCACCCACTAATATCTTGGTCAAATGCAGGTGAAGCAGTTGCTCCGTAAATGTCTTGTCCACCATGTGATCCACCACCAAGAATCCAACGAAAATTTTCTACATTACTTGTATTCCAGTTTCCAATTGGTTGATTAAATGCTTCGCAATTATAAAACATTCGGACCATGTTTGTTACATTACTTACATCCCAATTGCTAATATCTGAGTTAAATAATTTGTTTGGAAAAGATTGTCCTTCCGAATAAGTTAAGTACAAATAATTTGGAATTTTTGGATGATCTAATGGTCCATATGATCCATCTAAAGTGTATATATCGAAATTAAACAAATCACTCATATCTGTGATGTTAGTTACATCCCAAGTGTTTATATCTCCATAAGTTAAATTAGCATTTGTTTCGTCTAAAACCCACTCGTTTACCGCAGTTTGAAGTTGTGCTTTATCGTCTGGTTTAAATGCATTGCCGCCTCCGCCAAATTGTGCAATAGGAGTTGGTGTTTCTTGTTCAGGTGTCGGAGTTGGAGTTGTTGCAGTGAATGATCCTCCGAATAATTCTATAATATCACTCGGAAACGAATAATAATAATTTCCATTTAAAACATTTACTTTAGGTAACTCTAAATCAACGACACCTTGAGTTTCAGAATATTTATTTTTATCCGTGAAGGTAACGGTAACTGATAAAGTTGCACCTTCATCTGCATCACTTTTTAAAAAGTAAATTCTACCGTTAACCCAAACTTCATTACTTATTACATCATATTCAGATTCAGATGTGATTGCCTTGAGATTTCCCATTTATATAAGTATTTAAGATTTTGTGTTTTGATATGATCCCCACCATTTTTTAGGATAGTAACCACCGATAGTTCCACCATCTGTGACTGCTTGTGAAGCATCATAGTGTAATAAACCAAGACTTTGATTATTACGTCGTAGTTCTAAATCAAATTTACAATTAGGAAACTGGGTGAAAAAATAAGGACCTGACTCAAATTTTACATCATACAACTCATAATCAGAAAAATTGACTCCTGTTTCTGTTGGGAAAATAAATACACCCGCATAGGAACTTGGTTCTAATGACGTAGTATGTTGGGATTTTCTTTGTCCTCCGGATGCAATAGAATCTCCCCATGTCACTATTTCATTTGTAGTTTTGTGTTTCATTTCAACTTTTAAACAAATATTAAAATCACTCGCATATGATGGTGCACCTAACATTTGGCCGAACAATACATTATATGTGGGGGAGCTCACCAATCCGCTATCCTGAATCACGGTGAAACTACCTACATAATTTTTTCCATTGATAAATTGAGCATTACTAACATTTTTTAATTCCAACGACCATAGGTTGTGATTATTATTGAAACCACCATTACCTAATTCATCACTAAGCGTATTTTTTACAAATGGTGTCGGTGTCGGTTTTGGAGTTGGAGTTTCAGTTGGAGTCTCAGTTGGAGTTTCAGTTGGTGTCGGAGTTTGTGTCGGAGTTTGTGTCGGAGTTTGTGTCGGAGTTTGTGTCGGAGTTTCAGTTGGTGTTTGAGTTGGTGTTTGAGTTGGAGTGGGTGTAAGATTATACTCAACATCAAATACAGTCACCGACCCTACATCTGTTCTTGTTTTTGCATCAGCAAACGCAGTTGCAGTAAATATACGTTCTGCGTCCGAGGTAATATCAATCGAACTTCCAAAGTTATCTTTTTCGTTTCCGTTGATATTTTGTATGCGTGTGAAAACTGTATATCCTGATGTGTGACTTCGTCTTGCAATGACAATCTCACCACGTGATTCATTCCAAGATGGCCTTGCAATCACAATGCGTCTTCCATCAGAATTCATTTTGTATGATGATCCTATAAAATCGGCAGTTTGTGATTCAAACAATAATGTATAACCATCGTCTAATTCATTTTTGGTATAAATGTACAATGTATTATTCGTAGAAATCAATAAAGTAGTTCCATCTTGGTTCGTTTCTAAATTTGTAATTGAATCTGAATTTATTGATAAATTAATTACACGTGAAATTACATTACTCGTGGTATTGATTCCCACTATAAAGTTTTCGGATTTCAATGCTACAAATAAAAAGTTACCATCATTGGTTAATGCATACTGCTCTGATAATTTTTTGTCTGAAAATGAAGCAAGTGTACTTGAGTTTACCACAAAGTTTTCGTATCTGTTATTTATTGAACTTTTCACACACACTTCATAATGATTTACACCAAGTGATGCAGTGAATCCCACAACTACACGACCCGTTTTACTTATTTTGGTTTTTGTACCAAATCTAAGAAATGGTGTATTTTCTGTTGTATTAATTTTAGTAATTATATTGTATTTCTTGTATGAAGAATTGTAGGTATTTAACCACAACTGACCAAGATATGGAACTGACTCAGTTTGTAAATCTATATTTTTAGCAACCGTGTAATTGGGTTTTCCGTATATCACATTATTTCCATCACCACTCATCTCAATACTTGTCATATTGCTTTCCGCATCACTACTTTGAAGTGTTTGATTGAGTTTTGTAATTTTTTGATTAACGATTTCGTAAAATTCTAATTCATGTACAAATCCACCTGTTTTAAACGGATTTGACAATATAATAAATTTATCACCGTTATCACTGCATTTTATTTCCTGGCCATACCTTTGATAATTTGAAGACCCCACGTCTTTATACAACACTGAAAAATAATCACCCGAATAAAAATAAGGAGTTGGTGTTGGTGTTATTGTGGGAGATGGTGTCTCAGTTGGTGTTGGTGTTGGTGTTGGTTCGGGTGGAATATAATTACATTTTTTTGCGTATTGGAAGTGCCTTCCTTCTGCAATGTTGGCAATTTCAGTTTTATCAGCAAATTCATATTGAATCCATTCTGTATCTTCTGATATTGGTCCTACAATTAAATCTCCACCATAATAACCATCAGTTTCTACTACTTGAACTGAATTGCTTCCTAGTTCTATTGGCAAATCAACTTCAACGTTATCTTTTGTTTCCAAGTCAGTTTTATATGCTTTGAAAATTATAGCATTTTCTTTTTTAATATCACTTATATCAAATTTATATTTTTGCAATCTACCAAATCCAAATGGTGTTACTTCAGATGGAGTAAATTCATTTTCTAATGAATCTATAAATACAATATACTTAGTCGGTTGACCAATGTTAATATCTTCTGCTATTGGTAGTTCGTCAAGTCTTAATCTCAAACCAACCGATCCAAGTGCACTTCCGTCAACATCGTCATCTAAATAAGATGGTGGGCAGTGTAGTTCTGCTACTTCAAACTCTTTAATCTGAACTGAATTTGATCCGTACCCAAACCATGTAACCAACGCATATTTGCTTTTACTCAAAAATACACGTTTTGTTTTTCCTATCTCAGTTTCCATCCACAGAGTTTCAGCAAACTTAAAAGATGTACCAGGTTCACCTTCAAGTTCAACATCCGTACCACCCACATTGACATTTCCTTTTTTGTCTTTAAACAATAAATTAATTTCATTTTTTTCAAATAAATCTTGTCTTGTTATTTGAGGAACATCTTCTACTTCAACTTGAGTAAATTTTTCTTGAGGTGGTTCTTTGGGTTCAATGTCCCAACCAATTGATTCTAAACTTTTTATTGAATTGTCAGAAGAATATGGCCTACGAGATGTTCCTTTGTATCTAAATTTCTTTACTAAATCGTTTTCTGATGTATACGAATCTAGGTCACTTAATATATTTCCAAGTTCAGTCGCCTGTGTTGATGTGTTTGTTAAATCAAGGTCTTTAAAATTAGGTGAATTTGGAATTATTAAACTATTTGATTGATCTTTTCCGAAGTCTTTACAATTTGATAAATTTAAAACTTCCAATGATGTGTAAGATGATGCATCAAGTGATTTTATTTCGGTGTTACTGGCAACCAAATTTCTAAGTTTAACTGCTCCATTCAAATTGATGGTATTAAGTTTCGTATTTGAAACATCAAGTGTTTCTAGTTCAGGAAGTTCTCCTCCGAGTGATTCTATCTGTCCACCCAATCCTATATTTTTTAATTTGGGTTGTTTTCCGAAATCTACATCATATAAAAATTCATTTTTTTCTAAATTAATCTCTTCAAGATTAGATTCGGTGTTTAACGAAACTGCTTGTAATAGATTATTATTTTTTAATGTAAGTGAGTTGATGTTGGGTGGTATGTCATTAAAGTTAGATAATGCAGTTGAATTTAACTCAACATTCGAACACGCATCTGGTATTTTACTTGTATCGTCTGAATTTATTTGTGAACCACCTGCTTTCAACTCAACGATGCGAGAATTTTCCCACCAAGTTTTATTAGGCAACGGCATATCATTTGAAATAAGTTTTACACTCAAACTTGTATTGCTGGTAAGTGATTTTAAAGCATTTATTTTTTGCAACGGAGATAATGTGTTTTTCTGCAATTTAAATTTAGGTGGAGACGATTCATCTAAGTTTAAATTTAGGTCACCCGTAACCAATGATAAATCAATTGGAAACATTGCAGTTGAATTTAATTCAGTTTCATCGTCTGTTAAAACTACTTCAGCTGAAGACAACGGATTTCCTACGAAGTTTATTTCATCCGCATTTGGTGCTTTGAAACTATTTAAATTGTTGTCACCTACATTTAAAACTTTTACATTTTCAAATACACTCAAGTCACCATCCGTCAAACGATTGTAATTTAATACAAGTTCAGAGATACTGCTTTTTGAATTTAATATACCCGAATACGAGTTGATATTATTATCACTTGCGGTGATCTTTTTTAAATTTGTGCAATTTGCAAGGCCATCTAAATTTTCAAGACCTGTATTGTTCAGTTCTACATTTTCCAACGAAGCAGGTAACTGAACTAATCCTGCATCTATTTTTGTATCGTTTGCAACCAATGTAGTTAAACTTGTAAACTTATCCAACCCTTCTGGTAAATTATTTGTACTTGATATATTAAGTAGTTCTAGTTTATAGTTAGGTTGTAATGTTGATTGCTCTTTTGTTGAAAGTGCAAGTGAATCTGAAAGTGTCCATTCATCAAGTGGATTGCCCTGTAAGTCAACTACACGTGTATTTTCGGGTATACTTGGTAATGTTAGTAGTTTATTTTGCTTTCCACTAAACTCTTTCAATGCAGTTGGTAAATTTGTTAAAGATGTAAATAAATTATTTGAAATGTCAAATTCTTCAACTGTATCTGGAATTGGTGGTACTTTTCCTAACATTCCACACTTGGCAACTTTTAAATTAACCAACGCAGGTGCTCGTTCACTTATACCATCAATTGTATATAGATTTTCATTTTTTGATAAATCAAGAATTTTTAATTGAGGAAACGAATTGTTAGATTGTACACCTCCTAGATCATCAACTGATGATATTCCCGTTGACGATGCATTGATTGCTCTCAGAGTCTCTGGTAACTTAGTGAATTTTAATATCTTGGTATTTCCCGATACATTCAAAAATAATAAATTCGGTGGAAACGAGTAAAATGGAATATACTCATCAACACTTGCTATAAGTGGGTACTCTATGAATGTTCCATATCCAAGTGAAGTGTGACTTCTAACAATTTCAAGATAAATAAGTTTATCCAACAATTCCATTCCATAAATACCAGCCACATACGGACTGTCATATATTCCCAAAAATTCTAAGTTATCCAAACCGTGTGTATTTACTTGAAATAAATAACCACGATTTGGGTAATAACATCCAGTTGGACATCCAGTATTAATTCTTTGAACTTTCATCCGTGGATCGTTTGTGTCAAAATTTTCTGGATTGCTTGTATCCCATTGTCCTAAATTTTTATTTGTTAAGTTCCACTTTAAAAACTTGTCATCAAACAAGATATCCGAATCTCCTTCGTAATCAAACAATAACTTTTTTGCATCGTCCAGAGGTAACTCTACTTTAATACCATCGGGTGACATAACATAATCTTCCCCACCAAGTGGTCGTTTTAAAATATACACAGGAGAAAATGAATGCAAAAATTGGTAAATTGAATTATAGTTTCCTGACTCGGTGCGGACCATGAAAATTTCATCATCGAGCACTTTAGGAAGTTCAATATTTACTGGTGTGGGTGTTGGAGTTGGTGTTGGAGTTGGTGTGGGTGTCGGAGATGGAGACGGTGTTTGTGTTTGTGTCGGAGTTGGTGATGGAGTTCGTAATGGAGTGGGAGTTGGAGTGGGAGTTGGTATCAAATTTGTTGTTTCGTACACTTCAACAGTTCCACGTGAGTTATCGTACATAGGAGAACCAACTATTATTGTATCACCAAGTCTACTTACTGAAACAGGATTATTTAAAGAACTTACTTGACTTGGTTGTCCTATATCAGTCATCAACTTTCCACCCAAGTTGAATACTGAAATTTCGTCCTTTTTACTGACACCCGCACCCGTTGTGTAACTAGCAACAAGTAGTGTTCCATCTCCTGTAATTGAAATTGATTTTAATTTTCCAACCAGTGATATAGTATTTGTATTAACCCATGAATTGTAAACTGAATAATAATTATATATCTTGATCAAATCGGCCGATTCGTTTGCTCCAGTTACACCTACTGCAATTGTATTTTTTTCAGACGAAACTGATAAAATGTTACCGAGTGATTCATATACATTTGTTTGATTTATGTCACCTAATGTTCTCCACACCACACCGTTATATTCATATGTTTTAATATAACCTTCGTTCGTATCAGATGTACCTACCACCAATACTATACCCTCTCCATTTATATCTATAACTGAACCAAATCTATTGATCGTGTCTGTGTTTGAAATTACACTACCCATCTGAATCCAAGATGCACCGTTGAATTTATATCCTACAACTTTATTGTTTCCAGGACAACCAACTAAAATTATATCCCCCACATAGTTTATTTTTACATCATAACCAAATTCGTCTGATTCATCGCCTATCAATGTATTTCCGAGTTGCTCCCATGAATCTGTTCCGTTAAATCTATAAACTCGCACACATCCAGTTCCATCATTATAGTTCGGTGATCCCACTACCAAGACACTTCCATCTAAACTTAAAGATAAAGATGATCCAAACAACTCACTTGCAGTTTGATTTGTTAGTGTATTTCCTAGTTTTTCCCATGTACCGGTTTTGTTTGCAAACACCTCTACCCTCTCCTGTCCGATTGCAGTTGTAAAGGAGGATAGAGGTTTAACACTTGTTTCGTAAGCAGATACAGGTTTGGCACTTGTAGCAAAAACATTACCATCTGCATTCAAGGATACTTCATAACCATCGTTAAAATAATTTGTGACTCCACTCGTTGGTAATGTAGTGGTTTTTGTTGTATCTAATATAGGAGGTGGTTCTTCATCACCAAATTCCATATCAATCGCAACAGGAGTAGGAGTGGGTCTATCATTTAAAAATAAATTAAGTCTTTCTTGTAAATGGAAATTTATACCCTTTCCAATGCGACCACCCCCAAATGTAATTATTAAATCAAGTTCTTCTCCATCCCGCCACGACTCTAAGTCCATAAATGTTAATTTAAGAAAATCTACCAATCCCCAACTACCACGAACGTATTCTTGGGAAGCATCTTTATATGAATTAAAAGTATCAAGTTTTCCGATATCATCAACAGGAATACCATTTTCACATTTTAAAAGTGTTGAAGCATACGCATACGCATCTGTGCCTTCCATGTATGCACTTGTTAAATCGTCCGATGAGTAACTTCGTTTTACTATTGTGAATGCAAGTATTTCATAATCAAATTGTTTTGATAAAAAGTCAGGACGAAAATTGTCAATAAAAAGGTTATATAATATCAAGAAACTGATATCATTGTTTACCGTATTTAAAACGGCATAATCAAATCTTAACCACGATGAAAGATTTGTAATTGAAATTGGTGTTTGAGTCGGAGTTGGAGTATATTCGTTCGGAGCAAAGTCTTGAGGTGTTGGTGTAGGTGCATCTGTAAAGAAGATGTCTAAATTTATTTTTTCGGAAATGAGCAATGTATCTGACGCATCATAATTGTTTTTATACGCAAATGTAATTATTAATTTAAGTTGACCACCAGCATACCAATCTGAAAAACTCAGTTGCTCACCCATTCCGAAATTCTCGGCAGTGGTGGTAAAATCACTTAATTGCAAATCTCCAACTCGTCCATTGAATGTAATATCGTAAAAATCAGAAAATGTTGTATACGATTTATTGGTAGATGTGGATTTTAAATTAGATGTGGTTGCAAATACATCCATAGAATCGGATGTATATTCAGTTCCAGGTGGATCGTGGTAGTTTTCATTTACAATTGTCCACGCAGTTACTTCATAATCATACATTTGAGTTAGAAAACTTGGTTTACTTTCGTGTGACACAAGAACATTTTTAAGTAAGACATTTTTGATATCTCCATTTTCTATGTTCAAAGTCGCAGAATCACGTTTTAACCATGTACTTACATTGCCATCATCCGCAACAGGAGTTGGTGTTGTTTCGTCTACACCAGTATCTGGTCCATCAGAACCAGGTTCGGGAGTTGGGGTAGGTGTTTCTGTAAATGAAGATTGTATGTCAATTGGAAAACGGTCTTCTAAGTGGAATTTGTTTTCACCCGTTTCGAAGTCGTATACTCCAAATAGCACAATCAGATCAATATTATCAGAACCTTTCCAATCCATAAAATTACTTTCATAGTTTCCTTTTACAATAGACTGATTCTCTTCAAAATCTGCGATTTTCAATGTACCTATGTTACCGGATTGCAACTGATAAAAGTTGTCAAATGAACCAATCAGTTCGTCTGATTCTGATATCAAATTACTTGAACTACCAAACACTTGCTCAGATGAACCATTATACGCATCTTCGTAACTTTCATCATAACTTTCTTTGACAATGATATAAGAAATGATTTCGTATTCACCGAGTCTTCCCAGGAAGTCTGGCATTGATAAATTATCAATTGTAGTATTCGTTAATGACAATTCTTTAATTTCATTATCATGCACTTCGAGTTTTGGTGGATCAAAAACCATCCACGAAGATAAATCGTGTACAGTAAATGGAGTTGGAGTTGGTGTTGGATCACCTGCTATAAATTCAGCAGGAGTTGGAGTTGCTGATACTAAGTTTAATGTCAGTTGAATTCTGTCTTGTGCCAAAACTCTTACATCATCATATCCATTTCGACCTGTCAAAAATACTACAATTAAATCAAGTTCTTCACCACCTCTCCAATCTTCAAAATTCATAAATGATTGCTTTGTTATTGATGTGAATCCTAAGTCACCTACCACTCCATCAAACGAAGAATCTAAATAATCCGACACATCATTGTATCCTGATGATAATGCGTCTTCTTTAGTTCCAATTATATTTTTTAATGAATCGTTATACCCAAACGCATCCGGAGCATCAATCCCACCACACTCTTCTGAATGATCGCATATATATGCTTCTCTTAAATCGTGATTAAAACTACGTTTAACTATTGACCAAACAACAACATTGTAATCTTGAGTTCTGTTGATTTCATTTGGCTTGTTTGCATGATTCACCGACACATCACTTAACACTAAACTACCAAATTCATCATTTACAATGTTTATATTTGCAGAACCGAACGAAATCCAACTCAATACATCTTGAGTGGAAAACGGAGTTGGTGTAGGAGTTGACATATCAGGAGTAGGTGTAATGTCACCAAATAACTCTTCGGTGGTTTCTGTATTCAATTGTACCGCAAATTTATCTTCAAGTTGAGGTACAATTTGTCCAGATGCCAAATCATGGTATCCAAACATTACCCAAAGTACAACCTCATCATCTCCTCTCCACTCAGAAAATGAATTTGAAAAGTTTGCTGAGACGATTCCGAAATTAACTTCAAAATCATCTAATACAAACTCACCGTTGAATCCATTTTTCAAATTAGTGTAGTCGGAGAAAGAACTTAAACTTTGATCATCGTCAAGTTCTTTTCTGAGAGTATACGATGTAGCATATACCATAGAAGATGAATTTTCATACACATCTACATGAGAACCCTCGTATGCCTTTTTAACAATAGCAAATGATATAATTTCAATTTCACGTGAAGTTTTAAAGAATTTAGGAATCTTTGATTCAACTACATTTACATCAGTCAGTCTTAGGTCTACCAATTCACTATCAAATAAATTCAAAGTAGCACTTTCAAAATTAAACCAAGTTTTAAAATCATGATCTTGCAATGGAGTTGGCGTGGGTGTCGGTTCTTCGGGTTGAAAATCAACAGGTGATGGAGTTACATATGAGTTTATTGTAGTTAACTGAATTCTGTCTGTTAATAACACACTTGGATAACTTTCATCATTACTTCCCGTGATGATTGTTAACACTAAGTCTAATTCTTCATCGTTTCTCCAATCTTTAAAACTCATAAATGATTGAGTTGTAATTTCGTCAAATCCCATGTCACCTACATTCAATGCAAATCGTTGCTCTGTGTAATCACTGACACTTTCAAACGCAGGAGACAAATGATCTTTTATATCAAATCTAAATTTAAAAAGTTTAGTTGAAAATCCAAACGGATCGGGAGAATCAATACCCCCACAATCTTCTGAGTGATCACATATATATGCTTCGTGCAACGCATGATCAAAACTACGTTTTACCAAAGTCCACGCAACTACATTATACTCACCGAGTCTACTCAATGAATCTGGAACATTTGTTGGGTCCACTAAAATTTTAGAAAGAATTATATTCTTAAACTCATCGTTCTCTATATTGATGGTCGCAGAATCGTACATCACCCAATTTTGTAAACTCTTCACCACAAGTGGAGTAGGTGTTGATTCGTTTGCAGCGAAGTCACCCGGTGTAGGTGTTGCAGTTGATATAGAATTTACTGATACTGAAATTTTTTCTTGTACGAGGGTTATATTTTCTGCGTTGTCTAGGTCATAATAACCAAACACAATAGCCAAATTTAATTCATCACCTCCGTACCAACTTTCAAACGAATCATCAAAGTTTGCCATAACTATGTCGTAACTTGATCCAAATCCACTTAATTTAAAGTCTCCTAGAATGCCGTACAATGAATCGTAATCTTCAAATGAAACGAGAGAGTTGTCTTCTCCGTAACTTACTTCATTTGCATTTCCATATACATACTCGGACGAAGATTCGTATGTTTCTATTGTCTCTCCGTCAAATTCTTTTTTAGTTAATGCCCATGAGATGATTTCAATATCACGACTTTTTGATAAAAATTTGGGTTTCTGATTTTCAACAATGCTTACATCTGATATGACTAGATCTTGGATTACACCATCAACCACCGTTAATTTTGCATCATTATACTTAAACCACGATGTTAAATCGTGATCTTGATGTGGAGTTGGAGTTGGAGTTGCAATTGTGTCTACAAATTCCACAGGAGACGGAGTTACAATTGTATCAACTTTAGTAAGTTGAATTCTATCTTCTACCAGCACATCAACATGATCATCACCGGTACCTGATAGAAATAAAACTACCAAATCAAGTTCTTCACCATTCATCCAATCACCAAACTCCATAAAAGATTGCTTTGTTATTTCGGAAAATCCCATATCACCCTCGTATCCACCAAGATTCCTGATGTAATCATCGATACTTAATAACTTCGCAGAAAGTGCATCTTCATGGCCATCAACTATATCTCGTAAGTAATTTGAATAACCAAATGGATCAGGTGAATCAATTCCACCGCAATCCTCAGAATGATCACACATATATGCTTCTCTTAAATTATGATCAAAACTTCGTTTTACTAATGTATAAACGACCAAATCATAATCTCCTTCTTTTGATAAAACATCCGGTACATTTTGTTTATTCACCCCTATATTGTTTATTACAATTCCTCCAAAATCCCCATTAACAATATTAATTGTAGCAGACTCATACGATATCCAATTTTGTAATGATGCTGATTGAATAGGTGTCGGTGTTTCATCATCCGGAGCAAAATCACCCGGAGTTGGTGTTGGAGAAAATGTTTGATTTATTGTCAATTCAAATCTATCTTCAATATGAAAAAGTGTTTCACCCGTTTCAAAATCAAACACCCCAAATAAAACAATCAGATCAACATCATCATCTTGTTTCCAGTCCATGAAACTTTCTTCATAATTTCCTTTAACGATACCATAATTTTGAGCAAAGCTATCTATTTTAAAACTTCCATGTGATCCTGTATCAAGTGAATAATAATCTTCAAATGTTTCCAGTAATTTATCTGAGGTATTTAGATTCGCAGAACTGCCATAAACCAACTCAGATGATCCTTCATATGCGTCTGCATAACTTTCTTCATAGTTTCGTTTTACAACCACAAAAGAAATTATTTCGTATTCTCCAGATCTTCCTAAGAAAGACGGAGTTGCCAAGTTGTCAATGACTACATTACTAAGAGTTAAATCTTTAATTTCATTATCAAGTACATTTAGTTGAAGGGAGTCAGTTGCCATCCAAGATGATAAATCATGTATCGTAAATGGAGTTGGAGTTGGAGTTGGATCACCTTCTATAAACTCAGCAGGAGTTGGAGTTTCATATGTAGATACGAGTGTCAGTGGAATTCTATCTTGTGCAAGCACATTTACATTATCCCCTTCGTTGCGACCTGTCAAAAATACCACAATTAAATCAAGTTCTTCTCCGTTTCTCCAATCGTCAAAATTCATAAATGATTGCTTTGTTATTGAGGTGAAACCCAAATCACCTATACTACCATCAAAATCTGAATTCAAATAATCAGATATATTAATATATCCAGATGATAACTGATTTTCTTTTTTATTTAGTATACCCTTTAATGTATCACTGTATCCGAACGCATCAGGTGCATCGATCCCACCACACTCGTCTGAATGATCGCATATATAGGCTTCTCTTAAATCGTGATTAAAACTGCGTTTGACAACAGACCAAACAACTAGTGTATAATCAAGTTCACGTGAAAATGAGTTGGGTTTATTTGAATTATCTACATTTACATTGTTGAGTACAATACTATGAAAGTCATCGTTATTAACATTTATATTAGCAGAGTCAAACGAAAACCATGATAACAAATCACCGGTGTTAATTGGAGTTGGAGTTGGTTCATTTGGTTGAAATGACCCATCATCTGTTTGTGACGGAGTTGGTGTTGGTATTGGCATTATAGATTGACGATCCCATGACACATCAGATGGAGACCACCAACCATCTACATCACTATTAACCGAATCAAATTTTACTTCTCCAAGTTTATCTTTCTTGTTGTTTTCCATGTCTAGTTTCCATAAGTTAAATTTTAAAGTTTGATGTGGGTAATATAACTGATTATTTTCTGTTGATTTAATTTGTATATCATGTAAAACTGCATACGAAAAATCCATATCCACTGAATTATTTTCACAACTCGCATTTCTTGTTATGTAAATTTTGTTCCAGGGGGCAGATACGGATACCTTTGCATTTACACCCGGTTGTGATTCTCCGATAGTTTCTGTCCAAGTTTCAACTTTAATTCCGTCTGTAACCAACAATCTAATGTGAATTAAATTATTTTTGTCAAGGGTAGTTTGACCAGTTAAAACATCACCACAGTTTATATCAGTCGTATATGTCTGATTAAGATCACTTGAATAATTTATTGTATTTTCATTCAAAGGACCATCTTCTATTTCATCTACTTCAAGAAGAAGTTTTAAATTATCATCTAAATTTAAATTATCAATACCCACCATTGTTTGTGTGGGTGTTGGTGTTTCGTCTGCTACAAATCCGATTTCACTCGTAGGAGTTGGATATGGAGTTGGTGTTGGGATGGGTGTGGGGGTCGTTTCTGGTGTAGGAGTTTTTTCTACATACGGAGTTGGTGTGTGGCCACTCAAATAGTAATAAGATAAAGGAATTTTGTAATGTGCCATAACATCAGCACCATCTCCAATTGGCCAATAAAATTGATCAAAGTTATTAACTAAATAAGCATGGAGCATTATGGTCTGGCCAGTTTGTTTCCATTCTTCCCAATTTACATAACCAAGAAATCCGGACATACACACCGATGTAGATGGAATTGCTGGTTCAAGTGATTCTCCTAATTTATACTTACCAACTGCCCGACCAAGTCCACCAAGTGGATTGATGTGGTTTTCAAAAACGTATTCTTTTGGTTTTAGTGAAAACTCTTCATAACCACGTAGAAAATCAAAATTTTCATGCCAAACTCCATATGCCTTTGCTGAGTCTATATCTACGTCATGGTAAAGATTCCAGGGTTCTGCATTCAGATAATCTCCACGGGTTATATAAAACAACAAATCAATTCTATCTTCTTCGTGGTTTATTAAGTTTAAACTTGGAAAGTTTGAAAAATCAAAAGAAGCATTTCTAAAAATAAGAGGAATTGATGAATTGTCTCCTACATCATATGGAATTTGTGCAACAACCTCGTCAAAATTAAACCAATCACCAAATGTATTAAGTGTAGATGAACTAAAATCTATGTTTATCGGAGTTGGAGATGGAGTTTCAACTGGATTATAAATAAACATTGTATCCGTGGGAGTTGGAGTGCTTTCCGTTGAAAGTGTTGATCTTTCGTTTTCCAATGCAATTCGTTTTGTCAATTTACATTCATCGTATCTTTTATTTGTTTTATACAACACATTTTGTTTTCTGTGTACATTACATTTGTTTATTTGAACTGTGAATATTTTTTTAACATCATTAGTTCCATCATACCACTTCGCAATTACCGAGAACGAAACTGTATCTTTCAGATTTTTAAAATTTATAGGAACTTCGTGTCTTCCCGAACCACTTTCTATGTTTGTATCATCAAAAGATACATCGGGTACATTACCATTTTTTGTTTTTTCAAATGTTATATTACCACCATGTGATAGCATATAATCAAAATATAATGTAAATGATGAAAACACCGCACCAGAATGACACAATAGTGTAGTATCTAGTGATATAAAATTATTTATATTATCCTGGTTCATTTAGTGCATTGGTTTGCAATAAATATAAATATTCAGGATGTAAATAATTTTAGGACGGATATGAATTCTTTTATTTCTCGTTTTGTGTTGTAATGAAGCATTCCAATTCGTAGTATTCCATCCTTTTCAAGATTATACTCACGAACTACATCAAGTGCATAAAAATGACCACTCCATGCAAAAATTCCATGCTTTGCTAAATACTTGGCAGTTTGGTGCGAAGTTTTTCCATCAACCACCAAACCAAATGTTGGAGTTCTGTTTTCAACTTCATCAGTATCCGATATGCCAAGAACCTTTACTTTCTTTAATTCAAATAATTTATTTAAGAAGTATTTGCTGAGTTCGTTTTCATATTCTGTGATTTTATGATATGCAATTTCCAAATTTTTTCGGGTTGTTCCACTTTTATCAGACAAAGAAGCAATGTATTTGATTGTACTCGGAATCGCTGCAATTGCAGAAAAATCAGGTGTACCCGTTTCCCAACAATTTGGTATAATATCAGATGCAGGTTCCACTTTATACGGAGAAAAGTTCTGTAAATGTTGTTTCTTTGCGAATACTGCACTTACATGAGGTCCAAAATATTTGTAAATACTTGTTACTAAAAAGTCACAATCAAGGTCTTTTACATCAATTAAACGATGGGGTGCATAATGAACTGCATCAACGAATACCATTGCACCTTTTGCGTGGGCAATCTTCGTAATTTCTTTGATTGGACTAATTGTTCCGATTGCATTGCAAGCATAATTCACCGCAACAATTTTTGTTTTAGTGGTAATTGCTTTTTCAAAATCTTCTAAATTGTATTTACCTGTATCTAAATCAAATCTAATTGAAGTTACTTTGCAATTTTTGTCATGTGCAACTTCAACCCAAGGTGACACATTTGCAAAGTGATCAAGTTTAGTTACAACAACTTCATCCTCTGATGTCCAATTACGACTAAGTGCACGACTAAACTGAAATATACTAGTTGTTGCGTTTGCCCCAAGAACTACTTCGTCTTCATCACAATTCATAAACATAGAAAGTGCAAGTCTGGCACGACCAACTTCTTCTGTTGTATTTACACTCGTTTCAAAATACCCACCTGCATTTGCTTTATCGTACAACACATGATCATTATACGCACGGTTAACACGGTTTGGCATTTGTGACGCACCGGGACCATCAAAATAAATTACAGGTTTACCATTTAATGCTTTTCGTTTCAACGCAGGAAACGAACTTCTTATTTTACCGACATCTTTCATGCAGTAAAAACAAATACATCTCGGTATCCAAGTTCCAAATCAACAGGAGAAAGTTTTGTTGCATTGTGAAATACTTCACGATCATTTACAACCAATAGTTCGTTTTGCCTTAGTGTTTTTTTCAAAATAGGTTTTTTGTCATCTTTATTTAAAAATAATTCACTGACTCCTCCTGTTACATTAACTCTCCGTGCACAAAAAATTCCAACATAATCAAATCCATCTTGGTGTCTTCCTTCGGGTGCAGGTTCACCTTTGATATACTCTGAGCATAAAATACGCATTTGGTGAATTCCAATTTCTGTTATATACGGATTAACTCCCGACAAATTTACAAACCCGGTAACTATACGTGAAAACTTATTTGATTTAATTAACTTTTCGTCAATTTCTTCATATTCACGGACAACATCACCAAGCAGATCATTTACATCAGCAGTCTGAGTAAATGTTTTATGTGGAAGTGTCTTCCAATTTCCAAGATCGTCTTTTTTAATAGAAGAAAATCGTCTCATTCTAAAATTACCTTTTACATACGGATCATACGGCATATCTTCAAAATACTTTTCAAATGCACCGATATCAACCGAGGTATAATTTCTAAGTTTATATTGCCAACTTTTTTTCATTTATCACTCCTCCATTATCATTTACCATACTATTATAAATAGTCGGTTAGAAGAGTTTTTATAATTTTGGATAACCTAGATTTTTGAAGTCATCTTCAAAGATATAGTTTACAATTTCTACTGCTTCTTTTTCTTGGTAGTGGTTTTCCCAATTTTTAATTACATCCGGATCAGTATAATATCTAATCGTACTTAGTCCGATATTTGCAAGATACTCATTTATAGGATGCCAACTTTTTATCAAGTCTTCGTATTTAAAAAGATCTATATCGGAATATGCTTTGATATAATGATATTGAGAAGTAAATTTATCATCTACCACCAACTCACCCCAGTTGTTTAAGTTGTTTTCAAAGTAAGTCGGAAGTTTCTGTGACTTTAAATCATTCTCTTTTCTGAGGTGCATACCGTTTTTGTATATTGTAACTGCACGTTGGTATGGATTTTGTACTATTGATACATTATAGTATTCAATTGCAGTATCCAACAATACACCATCTTCTTTTAAATCCCGGTTAGATTCTCGCAACGAATCAACGAATAAGTCACCACCACTAAAAGGAATTTCTATAAAATTTAATCCGTGCTCATTTGAAATCATTCAGTTATAAACCAAGTTCTTTGAGTGCAGAAATGGTACTAGAGGTTTTAGTATGCAATATACCAATACCACCAGATGCGTTCCATTCTTTGATATTACTTTTTAGATCATCAATAAGTATTTTATTTTTTCCAGCAAACTCTTTTTTCTTTTCTTTAGAACGAACGTGCATTTTAGGATTACCCAAACGACTGACCCAAATTTTCTTGCCCTTGACACAATCTTCGTACACACGTTTAGAAGGTGCGGTTAAAATCTCAGGATCATATTTTGAAATAAATTTCCAAAGTTGCTTTCCACCCGGATTCCATGACATATCAGACCAAAATTTTAATCCACCAGACGAAACCACTTGCCAAAATGCGTCTGAACCATGCTTTTTTTCGTACCTTGCAGCTGCATTATTAGGTACATCATCACGTTCGTCCAACTCAGATTTTGTATTTAGTTTTGCGTACTTCATAAAATCTCCACTGAAGTCAGTTAAAACTCCGTCCATGTCACAATAAATTGTGTAAGGATTTTTATTTTCTGAGATGAGATCGATTAATTTCACCACAATAAATATATACGAACTATTTCTTTTCTGTTACTTTATCCGAATTATTATCATCAACTGACGTAGGTGATGGAGTTTTTGCTTCTTTTCCAGGTTCAAAGTAAACTTCATCATCTCTGAGTTTTGCAATTAGTGTATCGGAAACAGAGTCAGTTATTTCTTCTTCAAGAATTGCTTCTGCCAATGTATCTTCTAAATGCTTTTCAACTGCTCTTCTTAATGGACGTGCTCCGAATTTTTCATCATAACCCTTTTCAATGATAAACTCCTTTACCTTTGAAGACACTCTGATCTTAAAACCCTTTGAACGAACTCGTTGTCTTAATTTTTGAATTTCAAGTTCTGCTATTTCTTTAATATGTTCTTTCGTCAACTTTCTGAAGATAACCAAATCGTCAAGACGATTCAAAAACTCAGGTTTAAACATTTTTTTTGCTTCATCTGTTATCTTAGACTTGATTTCATCATAATCGTCTTCACCTGTCATCTGACTTCCAAATCCAAGTGAAACATTTTTTTGAAGTATCTCTGCACCGACATTAGATGTCATAATAACGATGGTATTTCTAAAGTCAATACTACGACCTACATTATCAGTTAAATGCCCATCTTCAAGAATTTGCAACAACAACTGACATACATCAGGGTGTGCTTTTTCAATTTCGTCAAATAACACGACCGAATATGGATTTCTACGAACTGCCTCGGTTAATTGTCCAGCATCTTCATACCCAACATATCCAGGAGGAGAACCAATCAAACGAGATATTGAGTGCTTTTCCATATATTCACTCATATCTATCTGAATAATATTATCTTCACTTCCAAAGATATCCTCAGTAAGACATTTAGCCAAGTAACTTTTTCCCACACCCGTTGGTCCAAGAAACATAAATGAACCGATTGGTCGTTTTGGGTCTTTAAGATCAACACGACTTCTACGAAGTGCCTTTGAAATAACTTTGGAAGCATATGACTGACCGATGATTTTTTGAGATAATCGTTTTTCAAGACCAAGTAATCGTTGTGCTTCAGTTTTTTCCATTCGACTTAGAGGTATTCCGGTCCAATCGGATATTACTTTTAGAACATCGTCTTGACCTACGGTTATTCTACTATTATCACGATTGTCTTTCCATCTGTCCAACAATTTTTCTTGTCGTACTTTCAACTTTCGTTCAATGTCTCTCCACCTAGCGGCATCTTCAAAGTTTTGCTCAGATACTTTTTCATCTTTATTTTGCTTTGCTTCTCCGATTTTAGTTTCAAGTTTATCAACTTCTTCAGGTTTCTTAAGAGACTCAATACGAACACGTGATCCAGTTTCGTCCATTATATCAATTGCTTTATCAGGAAGAAAACGACCTGTGATATATCTGTCTGAATGCTTTACAGTTGCTACCAAAGCATCATCTGCGTAGTTTATGTTGTGGTGTTCTTCATACTTGTGTTTAATTCCACGTAAAATTAATATAGAATCATCAACTGATGGTGGTTCTACTACAACTTGTTGAAATCGTCTTTCAAGTGCGTTGTCTTTTTCAATATACTTACGATACTCTTCCATTGTGGTAGCACCTACACATTGCAGTTCACCACGACTTAGTGCAGGTTTAATGATATTAGATGCATCCATAGAACCTTCAGCAGCTCCCGCACCAACGATAGTATGTATTTCATCAATAAATAAAATTACATTTTTCGCAGATTGAACTTCTTTCATAACAGATTTTATTCGTTCTTCAAACTGACCACGATATTTAGTTCCAGCAACCATTCCGGCCAAATCAAGCATATAAACTTTTTTACCTAATAACATCTCAGGTACAGTTCCCATGTGAATTTCCTGAGCAAGACCTTCTACAATTGCAGTTTTTCCTACACCAGCTTCACCAATTAATATTGGATTATTTTTTGTTCTGCGACATAAAATTTGAATCATTCTTGCAATTTCTTTGCTTCGTCCAATAACAGGATCAAGTTTTCCCTCAGAAGCAAGTTCTGTTAATTCACGACCAAACGATTTCAATGCAGGAGTTTTCATATTTCCTTTTGAATTGTCACCGGCAGAATTTCCGGCAGATGCAGTTTCCATATCGTTTGATTCATAATGTGGATCAATTTCAGACAGAATTTCCTTTCTGCAAATGTCCAACTCTATATCTAAACTATGAAGAACTTTAGAAGCCAAACTTTCTTCGTCACGCAATATTCCCAACAACAAATGCTCTGTTCCTATGTAACTATGACTTAATTCTTTTGCTTCTTTTCCGGCAAGAGCAATTACTTTTTTAAGACGAGGTGTATGTGTTATTTCACCCTCGGTCTTACCCGTTTTATTTTTATTTTTTGAAACATCTGTTTGTTCTTGTACAAGTGTTCTTAGTGCTACAAAATCAACCCCCATTCTCAGTAATGAATTAACCGCAACACCTTGTCCAAGTGTGACGATGCCCAATAGTAAATGCTCAGTTCCTACTGCATTTGCTTCCATTTCCACTGCAATTCGTTTTGACAATGCAAGTGCCTGTTGTGCTCTTGGTGTAAGGTCTCCCATCATAATTTTAGTCTTTCTGTTGAATTGTTTATCATGCTCTTATAGTAAAGGTAAAGTTAATTTATGTCAATTTATTTTAATACATCTACATCATAATAAATAGTTAATACGATGTTGATTAGTGGAATCATTACAAATATAGTAAAATTGTACAAAAAGTGAAGAACAGTAGTTGTTAACAAACCCCAAAGTGCTTCTTGTTTTTCGTAATATAAATAATAATTCCACGAAAAAACAAGTGCAGGAATAAAAACAATAAAAGGATAAAAAACTCCATTTGTATAATGAAACACAGAAAATATTATAGTAACTGCTAATATAATACTAGTTGGTCTACATTTCATTATAGAAAATACTTTTGTTAATAATACTTGAAATACAAGTGTTTCTGCCCAAGGTGTAACAAGTAAAGCATTTGTAAGTAATGTTACATCTGATATTACGATGGAATTTAAATTCAACTCCGAAAACTTGAAACTAAGAAACAATATACATACAAGTGGTATTAGTGAAAAGAAATAAAACGCCACCATACAAGATCCAGGACCCCATATCCTGGTCTTTTCATATAATGCAGTTAACATTACTTGTGTGTTGCGTTCCAACGAGGTGGATCAAGTGGACACTTACTTGTACCAAGTAATAGTTTTGCACTACTACATCCACATTTACGACAACGGGCAATTTGAGTTTTAGCAATTTCTTGCCACCAACTACATCCTCTGCATATTGCAAGTCGCTGATTCCAAACACCTTTTGTTACAATTGGTCTTCCTGCTGATTGCCAAGACTTCATCGCACCAACAAAATTTTTTGCGACCGTTCCTAGATCGTCTGGTTTTAATTCTTCGTCATTATTGCTCATATCTTTAAATATATATTTAACCAAAAAAAAGTCAATTTTAAAGTCGTTTTAGAATGTCAGTTTTGTATTTTTTTTCAAATTTTTCAAACGAAATTTTATTTCTCGTTCTAAACTCTGACTGACCCAATTTAGCAGACTTGTTGTATCCACCATCTTTACACAATAAAATTCCTAAATAATCGGCCTCTGCTTCAACGTGAGGATTGTATTTTGTGTGCTTAAGAACTGAATGTGCTATTTCATGTGCTTGTATAAAAGTTAATACCGTGTCGTTGTAGTATCCGTTGTCTTTTAATCTATCCACATCAAAAAAGATTACTTTATCTTCACGCATAAATGCAAAACCATGTTTGTTGAATTTAGAAACAACAGAGTCGTATATTTTATCATCACGACTAACTCCGATGCAAATATGATGAGTTTTGAATTTATTTTTTATTTCTTTCATGTGACCTTTAATTGTATAGAAACTTGATAATTATTCAAGAGAATACCACACCTCTTCACCACCATCCTCAGAACCAGAATCATTTGATTGATTACTCACATTATCGTGACCAATCATGGTGTCATCAATAAACGGAAGTGGAGTTGGTGTGGGTGTAATGAGTACGTCTTCTGTGTTAGTATCTTCAATAGTTTCTTCAACCAATGATTCACGATCAATCATGGTATCATCTATCCACGATGAAGCTGGAGTTGGAGTTGTTGGAACATCTCCTGCTCCTTCTTGTATTGAGAACGGTGTTTCATCGACTACAAATTCAGTTTCATCTGGACACAAATTAAATTCACAATTATTATCTGGATTTCTTGTTACAACTGAACCATCACTACAAACTTTAGCATCTTCAGCACATACAGATACAGTATCAGATACTTTTTTAATAATTCTAGGGTAACTCCATGCTTTGTGGGATGTAGTTTCTGTATCATTTTCAAAAATATAAAGATGTGAGGCACTTTCAATAGTATCTGGATCTGGTAAAAATTCGGCAGCTGATCCCAATAGTGTGATTAAATGATTTCTATTATCATCATCTATCCCAATCACAACACCATCGTACTCGTCAACCTCGTTATGGTGAGTGGTGTAATTATGTTCGACAAATGCAGGTTTCCAATGAGTTGATTTATTGTCTTCTGGATTTACTTCACGTGATCCATAAACAGTTCTCCATGATAAATATTTTTCAGCATCATCTGTTGAATTTTGAACCCACGGATTTAGTATATTTTTAATTTGTAAAAATTGGTAAGATCCTTGTTTTAACCAACGATATTCTAATTTAGCAACATCAATAGATGTTGGAGGTTCAACGGGAACATCAGGACACACAGGAAACTTACAATCATTGTTCGGGTCTCGTTTCAAAAGTGTACCGTCTTTACATCGTTTCACGTCAGACGGACATTTTCCGTCTAAATCAAGTATTTCAAAATTAGTAGCACTGAATCCAATTTCTTCATCAGCAATATCTTGAACTTTATCTATAAAAATACTTGATATAAATCCAGTTTCTCTGTTGTAACTGGATGATATGGAAAATGGATGCTTTTTAAGTTCTTGATTAATCCAATTGTACAAATCTGCCATTGAACGATATTTCATAGGCACAGGCTTTTTATCTTCAGATTCTTCGATTCCTTCGTTTTGATTAAGTGATATTTCTTGAGAACTTTCTTTTTTGACGATTTTGTATATTTTTTCATAACGCACATACAATGTAACGGTCTGCGTCATTTCTTCTGTGCAATAGCAACTCCAATTAAAATCAAACTTATAGTGATTGTGCTGATTTTCTTTCCATATTTTTTTCATGCTTTTGTGTAAATCCGAATCAAATCCACATGGAGGAAAATTACAATCCATAAATCCATCACGACCTACATAACTTCCATCAGGACAAACTCGTACATCTTTGGTACATGGTTTTTCAACAACAGGTGGAGTTTCTTTGTCATCATCAACAGGAGGTCTTGCATATGCGGTAGTACAATTTTTAGTAATCATACCAAAGTTCTTAGAGTTTTCATCGTGAAATCCAGTTACAAAGTCTGGAATATCAAGTTGATCTGCACCTTTCTTCAACACTATATAATAAGGATTTCCACATATTAATTTATCAAAACCAACCATAGACTCAGGAACATTAGTTACAAATGTTTTTATTCCAGTTCCATTCTCTGTGAACTGAAATACTTTTTCTATGACAGATGAGTGCTGAGTTAAATCAAATTCTTTACACACAGGATCACCACACTGTCCATACCACCCCAAGTATATTGCTTGGGTAATTTCGTTTTGTTTTAAAATTGCCATATTTTTGCTCCTATAATGTACCGATTTATTATAAATATTACTTAACTAAATAATAAAGTTGATGTAGACTTCATAAATCAACTTATTACATGAATAAAATCTATATACCAGTATGTATCCGAGTAGTCTTCTCCGTTAACTTTATATATAAAATGATTCTTTTGATTTTGTAAATACAAACCAATCAATCCACGCGGAATTTGCAATAACACTTTGTTGTTATTAACTGGAGCAGATGCCCATCCTCCTGGATTAGTAAACTTTACTGCGTTCTTTTTCAAATAATACAATGAAATTATTGTTCCATCTGGAATATCTTTGGTAGTAATTTCTATTATTATACTTTTGGTTTGATACACTACTTCTTTAAAATTAAATGAAAAAGGTGAATTTTTAGTTGTTACACAATTTCTGCGATTTCCACAAGTTTGTGTTACTAAATTTGATTCTTTTATTTGGTCTGTGTAATAGTTTACATTTAGAATTCGATTTTTAGGTTGCTCTAAAAATTCAACATCAAATAAAATAGTGTTTCGTGATGTCTTGCGTATATTGTATAATCTTATATCAGACGGCAATCCTAGATATGAAGTTGAACTTGGTATTGTATGTGGAGAGAATTCATCTCCTTCTTTAAAAAAGTCACTTTTATTATCAGCAGAGGAATCATCATCCAATTCAATATTAGATAATCCTGATTCTTGTAAGTGATATAATCCGTCTTGTTGTTCTAATGAAACACTTAATCCAGACTCACTTCTTTTGTGAATTGGAATTGGATTTCTATTATCAAAGATTGGTGGATATTCATGAACTATACTCAATCCAGACTCACTGAGTTCTCTATCAAAATTAATACACTCACCCTCTGTGGTTTCTGTTCTGTAATCTACATACCAAATATCAGGTAAGTTTGGATTTTTGAGTTTAACAATTTTTCTAGAACTCACGGATGGATCTAATTCAATGTCTGTTGTATTCTTTTTAATTTCCACAACATCCACATTTCCTTTGTAAAATTCAAACATTTTTAATCGTGTATATGAACTTGGAAAAAACGGAAAGTATTTTCCGGAACTTTGTTTAGTAAATCCCCAAAATCCGTATCCCATTGTATCTATCTTACTCATGGCAGATACACTGTTTGAATATAAATCTTTTAAATCAAACGAATGAATCAATTCATGGACATAAACTCCAATTGGTTCTAATCTTGATGAATTACTTTTATCTAATATATTACAAATGGAAAATCGTCTCAATAGATCGTTTGAATCTGGATCAACTTTTAAGTTTCGTGATCGTATTGTTCTACTGTCATTACAATGTATTACCAAACCAAATGCAGTTTTTCTATCGTATTGTTTATACGAGTCATCAAAATTTTTAGGAAAAACATTTGCTTTATATTTTCGTCTGATTTGGCTAAATGAATTTATTATATCTATTTTAAGTTGATTCGAGTCATTAATTCGTCTTCTATCTACAACTGAATATGCCCACTCGTCAGGATCAGTTGAATATGGATTATTTCCCAAATTCACAATTTCAAATTTTAAGTCTATTTGATGTTGTGTTACACTTTTAAAATAATCAGAAACTGATCCAGTAATTTTTGTATCAAAGTCTTCTTGTTCAGTATAAATATAGTTTTGCTGATTCAGCATATTTTCAATATCCGATATAGTTAATTTAGATTTTATTGGATTATTGTTGTTATCCGTTTTTCCAAGATAATAAGATTCATCTTTAAAAGATTTTACTGAATTTCCGAACATATTTTTAAAATTCCAAAGACACACAAATACTTTGGTTTTTTGTCTTACTTTAAATTTTTGGTTTTTGAGATTTTCAAACGAAGATGTTGAAACAAAATTTTTGATTGTAATATTTGAACTTCCCGATTTTAAAACTATAAAATATGCTTGACCCACTTCAAGTTCTGTGAATGCCTGTAAGAAGTCAGGTTGACCATAAGTATATGACTCAGCAACTCCGTTATTGAATCTAATTACTTTGTCAATTCTATTATCAACTTTTAAATCATAATTTTCTACTTCACATTCATTGGAATTTACTACACCGTACCATCCAATGTGAGATGAAAAAGTTTCTTCTAACTGAGGAATCGATAGCACAGACTCATCTATTTCGGGATCAATGTGACCATCGGAATTTTCTAATACCAATTTGATATCATCTTGGCCGCTTGCAATAAAATTTTCTATATTAACTAATTGATTACCTTTTTCTAAAATAATAATATACGGTTGTCCCTCTGTAAATTCAGTTACTCCTTGTAAAAACTCAGGTTCACCTTTTCTGTAACTTTGTACTCTAGAGTTTTTAATAGTAAACACACTATAAATTTCGTCAATTGCACTAAAAGACGATTGCTTAATATCACTTCCGTGGACACCATACCAACCTATGTATGATGCATATTGATTTTCTAGTTGAAGTAAATCACCCACATTTTATTTCCCGTGAAGGTTATGGTCTTACTACGACAAAATCAATCCAAGGAAATGTATCTGAGTGACTTCCACCCGCATCAACTGAAAATCTAAAATGATTGGTTACACCTTTACTCAACTCTCGGGTAAATCTATCTAAGTCTGTTCCTGTAAAACTAATAACACATTCATTGTTGCTAACGGTTCCTGTGAATCTAACATCTGAATTTATTCCAGGATTCGTTTGCATATTGATGGTTGTACCGTCTGATATATTTTCTGTTTTTAATGTTGCTGATAGATTTCCATATGCCTGACTTTCTGTCCACTCTGCTCGTTTTGAACTTGTTATTGGATGTCCTGTATTTCCCCAACTATAATCAACTTCAACAATTTTTGAACTTGGTTCGGAAATAAACTCTACGTCAAACAACATAGTTCCATTATCAGATTTTCTTATGTTAAAGACTTTAATTCCAGAAGGTACACCGGTTCGTGATACACTGCTCGGAACGGTGGATGGTGAAAATTCATCTCCCGGACGAAACAAGTCATTTGATATATTCCGTGAACCGTGTTGTGTATCGTATCTGCCATCTCGTTGTTCGATTGATATAAAATATCCAGATTCTCCTCTACGATGTGTTGGTTGTTTATGCTTGTTTGTTCTGTGACCTCCTGTTGAAGATTCGTGTATAAGTGCCAATCCATCTTCACTTATAAGTTTATCAAAGTTTACTACTGTTCCCGATGATTCTTTTGTTCTGTATTCAACCCACCAAACATCTGATTCAGTTGGATGGTGTATTCTATATAAACGATTAACATCATTTGATGGTGCTATTTCAATATCATTTGTGTTTTCTGTTATGTCTATAATCTCTGTATTAAATAATTTTCGTTGATTTGCTAAATATGATCGTGACCAAGAGATAGCATATCCAGGTAAATAAGGAGCACTTGCTATAGAGTTTCCATATGATCCAGATGACATTACCGAAATTTTATTCATACCAGCACCTGCATAAGATGTATCGTACAAGTCAGGTAAACCAAATGCGTGTAAAGTTTCATGTACAATAACTCCAACAGGACTTATGGTAGCACGATCAAGATCACCACGACCTGTCATTTTTCCTAAAAACGGATTAATGTTGTATAATTGTTTGCGACCATTGAATGTGAACGAATATTTGTGTGCCCAGATAAAATCATCTCTGCTGTTAGAAATTGAGGAAGCACTGAATCCTGCTTGTATTATAGTTAATGGTACTCCGGACCAAAAGTCTTTATAGAAGTCACGACCATTTTCTTTTAAGTTTTGTAATACTTTAGGTAAAACTTTTTGTGCCAACCAAGCTCTTAATCGATTATATGATCTTCCTGCTCCATGACCACTATCACGATAATCTTCGGGAATCAAATACGCATAATCATTTAAATTATTTGAAGTTGGTTTTGGATCATTTCCAGCAGGTAAAACCTCAAAATCTAAATCAAGTTGATTAAATGAAATTGCTTTGTAGTATTCTTTCGCAGAACCAGTTGGTTTTGCTTTTTCAGGAGCATACGGCCAATTATAGCCACTTCCGTTAAACATTTCTTCTACATCTTGTTTGGTTGCATATCTTTTAGTAGAACCACCCATTAAAAGTGGATTTGAAGTAAAATGCAATGATGTATTTGTATCACCAGTATCCCATCCGAGTAAAATGATAGGAAGTTTCATTTTCTTTGCAACTACTTGTGGTGTTGGGGTTGGATCATTGGCATCTTGAGGTGTAGGAGTTGGGTTACTTGGTTCAGTTCCATCAGATGAACACATTTTTATTAATGGTTTTATTCCGTTAACGGTTGATGATAGTTCATTTGAAGAAACTACAAAGTCAGGAATTGTTATTACATTTTCCTGTGCGTTTGGTTTTAATGCAATCCAATATGCGTTTCCACACTCAAGTTCTGTAAATCCTTGCATATAATCCTCAGTACCTTCATTGTATGAAGAATATGATCCACCTGTAAATTTATAAACTACTCCAATTTCAGATATTGATGTTAAATCAAATGATTGATCACAATCTGTTTCACCACACTTTCCGTACCATCCAAGGTACATATTATATCCTGTTTTACTTTGCTTTAATTGTCCCATTTTATTTTTCCTAGTTTAAACTTCTGTAAATATATTTTTGTTTGTTCCGTTGTTGCTCAGTGAATCTAAAGAACCTGAGTATTGCTTTCCGTCAGATTCTCGTATAAATCCACATTGTGTATTTGAATTTAGTGTTCCGACAATATTCAATGTAATTCCACCATCTTGGTAATTATCACCACCAAGTGAAATTAAATAACTACTCATTTCACTTCCACTTGATGTTTCATAAAAACATAATTTTCCTGTTGTTCCTGTTGCGGTGATATCACCTTTTTGAACAGATTGTCCTGAGATAGTGTTGATATAATTATCTGCACCGAGTTGTTCACATATATCATCTGTTGATGATTTGGGTGTTTCTTCGATAATCTCACCTGGTGGACAAGTTGCATCAAATGCCAAGTTATTTTCTCCACCCATAAATCCGTGGTTTGCACACATATAACTTATTGTTCCAAAATCTTCAAATACATAAATATTAACATCACCGTAGTATCCTGTGCCGTATCCACCAGTTAAACTCGTTGTTCCTTCTAGTTTTATTTTTGATTCATCAGCATTTGATAAAAATAAAGGATGATCTATTGGTATATTTTTAAGAACATACTTTCCCAGACCCAACTTATATGGAGTTTTGTATTGAGATGTTCCGAGTAAATATTTTCCATTTTCAACAACTACATCTGTATTGATATCAGATCCTATACACGGGTCCTCTTGTGCACCCCCACCATCAACTGGTGTTGGAGTCGGTTGCTCAGGTGTTGGAGTCGGTTGCTCAGGTGTTGGAGTCGGTTGCTCAGGTGTTGGAGTCGGAGTTTGCTCAGGTGTTGGAGTCGGAGTTTGCTCAGGTGTTGGAGTCGGAGTTTGCTCGGGAGTTGGAGTCGGAGTTCTTTCGGGTGTTGGAGTCGGAGTTGGAGTTCTTTCAGGAGAAGGAGTGGTAATAAGATTGCATCTGACGTGTGGAGTTATTTCCATTATTTGCATACGATAGTTACCTTCGTGATCAAGTGAGAACTTTGTTCCTTTGATTTTTATGTATCGTGCATAAACTTGCAAGTCAAATTCTTCATTTTGGTTAGATACCTGAACATTTTCCCAATAATCATATTGAACATAATCTTTATCGTAATCAGATTTATAGTAAATTGTAAAGTCCACGGGAAATGCAACTATGCCACCATTTTTAAATCTAGGAACTAACGATATTTTATATACATCATACCAATCACCTAAATCCACTTCAATCCATTCTTCACCTGTGTCGGAATCTATTCGGTTTGATGACCATCCGATATTGGATTTTGCGTCAATAGCACGAACCGCAGTCCACTCTGAATTTGCTTCTGATGATGCGTTTGCACTTATCGGTGAAATAGTATTTAAACACAATGGTGTTGGAGTTGGAGTTTGCTCGGGAGTAGGAGTTGGTGTTCTCTCGGGAGTTGGTGTTGGAGTTGGTTGTAAACTATAAATTCTTGTATGACCACTATCTTCTCCGTTATCACCATTTCCATATGCACCAATTGCAACGGTTTTTCCATCAGCACTCAATGAAACACTACCTCCACTATAATCATCTGATGCTTCTCCGTCAATATCTGATCCTAATTGAATCCACTCAGTTTCATTGAAATTATAAATTCTTGTGTGGCCACTTTTCTCTCCGTTGCCATCATTCCAATCAGCACCAATTGCAACGGTTTTTCCATCAGCACTCAATGAAACACTACCTCCACTATAATCATCTGATGCTTCTCCGTCAATATCTGATCCTAATTGAATCCACTCAGTTTCATTGAAATTATAAATTCTTGTGTGGCCACTTTGAGCTCCGTTGCCATCATTTCCTTCTGCTCCAATTGCAACGGTTTTTCCATCAGCACTCAATGAAACACTACCTCCACTACCATCACCTAATGCTTCTCCATCAATATCTGATCCTAATTGAATCCACTCAGTTTCATTGAAATTATAAATTCGTGTGTGGCCACCAGGACTTGCCCAAATAGCACCAATTGCAACGATTTTTCCATCAGCACTCAATGAAACACTATAACCACTTAGAGTATATTCTGCTTCTCCATCAATATCTGATCCTAATTGAATCCATTCAGTTTCATTGAAATTATAAATTCGTGTGTGACCACTTTCATCTCCGTTGCCACTATTTAGATATGCACCAATTGCAACGGTTTTTCCATCAGCACTCAATGAAACACTATGACCACTATAATCATCTGATGCTTCTCCGTCAATATCTGATCCTAATTGAATCCACTCAGTTTCATTGAAATTATAAATTCTTGTGTGACCACTTTTGTTTCCGTTGCCATCATTTCCATATGCACCAATTGCAACGATTTTTCCATCAGCACTCAATGAAACACTATGACCACTATAATCATATTCTGCTTCTCCATCAATATCTGATCCTAATTGAACCCATTCAGTTTCATTGAAATTATAAATTCGTGTGTGACCACTATCTTCTCCGTTGCCATCATTTCCTCCTGCTCCAATTGCAACGGTTTTTCCATCAGCACTCAATGAAACACTACAACCACTATAATCTTCTGTTGCTTCTCCGTCAATGTCTGATCCTAATTGAATCCAAGATTTTAAAATTTCAGGAGTCGGAGTTTGCTCTGGAGTCGGAGTTTGCTCTGGAGTTGGTGTTGGAGTTGAATCATCTTCTACCTCACATGAACTCACAATACGATAATTTACACTTTCTGAATTTGCAGAAACAAAATTTTCAATTTCCAAAAATCCATCACCTTTTTTAAGAATGATTATATACGAATGACCACATTCTAGTGTTTTGATTTGCTGATAATCCAATGCTTCTCCATTTTCAATGCTTCCATTGTATGATAATTGACCAAATGAATCTGAACGAATTTCGTATATTGCGTGAATTTGAGAGTATAACTTTACTGCACTTGCTCCTGTACCACTTATTAAATTAAAGTCTGCACACTCTTCTTCTGTTTCTGCACATATTCCGTACCAACCTTGGTGGAATGTTAAATTATCTAAATTTTGATTTAATTTTATCATTTTTATATTTCCGTTAAAATTTGTGGTTCTGAAGTTGTATTATCAATTACACCTTTATAGCATTTACCATTTACTGATGTGTATATAATCGTGTTATCCACAGGTTCAAATGATAAAGTGATCAATCCTCCGAACAATTCATCACTTGATTTAAATACACAACTCATTAGTTCTGATTCATTGGTTAGTGTTCCTACGCATAAAACTCCACCTTCTTCAAATCCGGAGATTGTTACTCCACTTGGACCAGTTGGATTCGTTGAATCCGACATTCCTTTTGTAATTACAGTTCCTACATCACCTTCACAACAACTTGGTGTTTGCTCAGGAGTTGGAGTTGGTGTTAACTCAATTGTATCAACGGGTATAAATGAATTAACTGAAGATGTACTTGTTAATTGTCCTGCAAAGCATTTACCCGATTTTGTGCGGAAACTAAAATTAGTGCCATCAACATTTCCATAAACTGAAATACTAAGACCTCCGTCTTCATAGTTTTCACCAAGAGAAACATTATATTGTTGTACATGAGATGGTTCTGTAATTTCATTCCAACACAATCTTCCATCTGGACTTCCAATAACAGAAACGTAATTGTTATCTATTCCAACTCCGTTTTCAATTTCCGATGAAATCATTCCAAGAGAACAACACGATTCGTTGAATGGTGTAGGAGTTGGTTCAGGAGTTGGTGTAGAAACAGAAGTTGGAGTTGGTGCTGGTATAGGAGTTGGTGTAAGTTCAACTGCACCACAATCTTTCAAACGCATAGGATGAGTTGGTGCAAATGTATTTAAAACAACATGATCACTTACCGCACATCCATTTATGCTCTGAGTTGTATTTTTCTTTAATCTTACAAAGTATCCGTTTCCGAATTTTAATTTTGAAATTGTTGATTTACTTGCGTCACCTGCATAATAAACTCCATTGATTGCATAACCTTCCTCCGAAAATTGATGAACCTCTTGTACATTCGGAAGTGTTGTAAGATCAACAACATCAGTTAAATTTCCTTCACATACACCATACCAAATTAAATTATATTCATTTTTTAGTTCTGATGTGTATGTGTTGTTGTTGAATCCGCAGTTGCTTATACCAAGCATCTCTGTTTGATTTGTATCAGCAAGTCCGTTTATTTCCAATGTTGTGTTTTTATCGAGTTTTACTAAAAACAAGTTTCCTTCTTTTATAGTTGAAAACGGTTGCTGTATGGAGTTGTGAATTTTTGCATTCCATGACACAAAACCTTTAGTATCGGAAGTTTGTTTCCATACTTCCAACAAAACATCTTTGTTTTGCTCAAGATCAAGAGAACCACCGTGCTCGTATTCAAAATTATTACAACGACCATACCACAACAACTTAAAAGAAGAATTCATTTGACTAAATTGCACATTTTTGTTCAGTTGTCGGTAACTATCTTCTGTATATACGCGAAGTATCGCAGAATTATCCACCAATTCATCAATCAAGTGCAAATTTTCATCTGTAAATTCAAACGAAAAGATATCTTCACCTATTATCTGTAATTGTTTAAATGGAAAAATCTTTTGCAAATCTATCAAATCTGCGTTTAGCATAGTTTCTGCAACATATCTCATACCTAAATAAATATAATTTTCCTATAAAATAAAATGAATATTAAGAATTATTATATTTTTGAATTCGCTTTGTCAACGAAGTAAGTGAAACATTAAAACCATACCTCTTAATTTCGTCACCACCTGCTTTGGTCTTTATTCCATATGCACCAAATTTATGTAAAGCAATTGCATATTTACCAGGATCATACTTCAATTCGTTTATTTTATCTGACATTTCATCAACAGAATAATATTTTGATAATGTAAAAATCAATCCCAAATCGTATTTTAGTGCTTCCAATAGTTGCAAAACTGAATCTATTTCATTTGAATCTAAATCTTCTAAATCAGTTGTTATGTTTCTGAAATTTCGTAGCTCAACATCAAGTATAATTTCTTCGAGTTCACTTAAAACTTGTTTTTTATTGATGTATGACTTTCCATTTAACTTCATGTTACCAAACATTTTTTACGGTTGAACCAGTTGCTACATATGCTTTTATTTTTATTTTATCCCATTTAGTCGGATCACGGTCTCCGTTGTTTCCTAAACTTAAAATTGCCATTGTGCGATGCCAACCCTCCAACAAACGAAATTTATTTCCAAGTTTTAATACAATCACAGATTCGTTGGTTCCTGGTTTTAGTTTCTTGGCAAGGTTTCTTTGATATTCGGTTCGCTCTTCATCATTAGGAACTTTATCGGGATTTGCGTTTCCGAATTTTCTCTGCATCATTGTTTTTTGATTTTCTTTTGTGAAATCAGATGCATTTAACTTCAACACTTGTTCTTTCCAAGATAATTCAACCCAGTCATTAAATTCATACGCAACATCATCTTCATCTGCGTCAGGATTTTTTCTTAATATCTTTTCAAGTTCTTTTTGGAAAAACCCGTTTTTAGACATCACAAAATCATCAAACACATACTCGGGTGCATCAGAAAAAACCCCAGATAAAATTTCATACGATTTATTTGATGAAATTTCATTCAAAATATTTTTTAACAGTATCACCTTTATTCCAACACACTCAAAATATCGTTCTGCAATTCTTTTGTAATTGGTTTTGGCAACTCATCTTTTGAAAAATACCCCCAATCTGAATGTTCTTCATCTATCACAGGTTCTATTTCATTTTCAATTTCTGCAAGATAATCATAAAATACTCCTCCTCCATGTGCTGGCCAAGCTGCTAAAAATTTCACAGAAGCAACTTCCAACTCAATTTTAGTTTCTTCTAAAGTTTCACGAATTGCAGCTTCTTTGATTTCTTCGTGTGGTTCTACATATCCAGCAGGAACACTCCAATAATCAGGTAATGCAGTATTTGGTATATCTTCACGTCGTTTACACAACAAAACCTTGTTTTTACATTTTATTAACACTCCACCAAAAGCAGGATTTTTATCTTCGTTTCTTCCGTCATCTGCGTTTTGCATAACATTATTCCTTTTCTAAAAACTCGTGTTTATTTATGATATACTCATCCTCTGCACCTTCGGTTTTAAATTTAAGTTCTTTGTTTAAATCAGCATAATAAAAATGCTTATAAAACAAACGATAATCACCTTGCGTTACGAGTTTCTCTATATTATCCGCATATTCAGATAAAGTATATCCTGTTGTCTGTTTGCACACATCACCTTTGTATGCTTTGTCTTTAGCATAAAATTCAGGACGAATAAATCCACTACTTCCTCGTCTTTTACCCGTTGCAGGTGATACGTTCATAACAATAAATATATATTAAATATTTTTATTGTCATTATATCTTTCAATTGATTCTTTGATAATTTGAGTTGCTTTATCTTTTGGTAACCAATTTCCAATTTTCACTGTTTTACCTTCAAGGTCTTTATAATGTTGAAAAAAGTTTGTGGCCATTTCAAGAAATGATTCATTGATATTGTGTATATCAACGATACTTTTTTTGTAAGATGTTACGGGACGACCAATTACCTTCCAGTCCATTTCACCGTCATCTTCCATTTCCAAAACACCAACTACATGACAACTAACTACACACCCCATTGCCATTGGTGTCCAGTTATAGGTAAGCATATCAATTGGATCTCCATCTTCTCCTAATGTTGATGGAATAAAACCATAGTTTGCAGGATACCGCATAGCAGATTTTAATATTCTGTCTAAACGAAATGCTTGTATTTCATCGTCAAATTCGTATTTTTGATTGGTATCTCTTGGAATCTCAATTACACAATTCACGGTTTTAGGAGCATTTTTTCCGACTGGTATTTTTTTATAGTCCATTCATTTCTTCCTTTCATAAATAAATATGAAATCTGAAGATAAATTATGGAATTTTATAATTGTTCTTTGAAAAATTTTTCCACGAACACTTCAATTGCACCCAGGGCATCATCAATTTCCCATGCAGGACCATCATATCCATTTTCGGGAAGATAATTTTTATCACCAATTTCCAACCATTCAAGTTTGTTTGTGTATTCAGAATGACCTTCTTCAAACCAAGGAATATGTTCATCTTTATTCATCAAAATTATTTTCTCACTACTCGCACAATCGTAGTTATCAAGCATTTGATTCGTTGCACCAATTAAGCAAAATGGTATTTTACGTTTCACCATGCGTTCGTAAGTTGGAATCGCCAATCTGATTGGAACTGTAAACGATTCTCCGTGTTCATAATGTTCAGTTGGTTGTACACGAAGACCACGACTAAATGCTCTAAGATTCGTTATATTGTTTTGAATGCACAAATAATTAAAGCAGGCCTCTGCATACTTGCTTCTGTACAGATTTCCCGTACACACAAAGCAGAATTGCTTTATCGGTACTCTTTCTTCAGCAGTTTCCATCTTCCTGAATCTAAACGAACTTCACCACTATCAATTTTCTTGATGATGTCCACAACTTCTTCAATACTATTGTAAATGTATTTGTGTGGAAACATCGCAAGCATCCATAATGGAGTTTTGACTTTTCCACCTTCAATTGCAACGAACACAGGTTTTTGCTCGCGAACCGCAGTTACGATTTCTTCAGCAGAACCCCAACTCGCAATTTCAGGTTGAAGATTTGCAATAATGAAATCACTTCTATCAACGAGGTTCAAATCATAATTACGAACTTTCTTCATTCTGCGAGTAAGTTCATCGTACTTTCCGTCTTCCATCATTTGAAGCATTTCTACTCTTGCTGGTTCATCTTCGTCTACGTCTTCTACGAATGGTTTGTGGTATGGATCAAAAACGGTGACACCGAGAGGATTAAGTTCTTCTGTAACATACCCTCTCCAATCACGACCACTTTTATACTGCATATGCCCAACCAAATATGTTTTGGTGCGCCATAGATTGTTTTTACTTTTCTTCATCTTTATATAAATATTATATTATAAGATTTATTATAGTTTGTCAAATGTTTTTTTAACGAAAGTTTTTATTAAGCAGTTTCCATCGTTCACTGTCAATAGGAATTTTACCTTGATCAATTTTTTGCAGTTTTTCTATAACCTCTTCAGTTGAATTGTAAATGTATTTATGTGGCATTGTCCAAAACACCCACATTGGTGTTTTATTCTTCCCACGGACATTCACAAAGAAAATCGGTTTCTTCATACGATTTGCAGTAAAAAATTCTTCCCAACTTCCACAGGTTACAACTTCAGGATCATAAACGAATATCACAAAATCACTTCTATCAATTAAACTAAGATCATAACTACGAATTTCTTTGTATGCTTCCACTTTATCATACTCTCCGTTTTTAAGTGCCAAACGAAGTTCATCGTGAGTTTCTTCATCTTCATTGACATCCATCAAAAATGGTTGCTTGTAATGATCAAACAACTTGATGTTCATTTTTTCAAGTTGCTGATTAATATTTTCACGAATATCACGACCATTTGCATACTGCATATGACCGATGACAGTGCACCTAGTTTCTGCAAGTAAATTCACTACACCACCTGAAATAGTGCATTGTGACTATCCCAAAGATCATTGATAAGTTCTTGTTCTTTTGTGCCGTTCATGCTATCGCGAATTTTTTTATCTTTGGAAATATCCACATACAAATAAACCACAAAATCAAATGCACTTGAATAAACCAAACTTTGACCAATACCTTCACGCAATGAACTTCCCGTTTCACCTTTTTTAACTTCAACTGCTACACTCAACTTATCAATTTTAACAACAAAATCAGGACGATGTTGTGTTCCGAAGAACGTAAAATTGTTTACTGTTGTATTAACGTCACCTTCCCACAACAAACAATCTTTTGCTTTTTGTTTAACAAGGTCTTTGTCCATTGATTTACTGAGTTCTAAATTTTCATACAACTCTTCTAATTCATTGATTAGTGGTTGGTGCATATATTGTTTGATATAATCTTCGTTGCGATTACGATAATCAATTGTATCAAAAATCTTTTTACTTGAAATTGCAGATGCAATGCTTTCTACAATTTTAACTCTTCGTTTGCTTTTACTTGTTCCCATTTACTTGTTTACCAGTTCTATTATTTCTGTTGTTACATCATTGACCATGTTCATAATTTCCAAACTTTTTCGTGGATCATCTACAGTTGGCCAATTGAGTTGAAAGTGTGATCCTTCTCTTAATTTAGGATCATTGATGCGTTCGTGTTCGTTGGGTGGTTGAACGTAATTCATTTGTACATTACCATCAGCATCAATAACCGCAGTTGAAGAACGTTCATATCTACGAATATGCACAAGCAATCCTTCGTGTTCGTGTGTAACCCAAGTAAGTTCATCGTTAGTATAATGTGCATATCGTACATCACTTATTAACGCAACATCTCCTGTGTATCGTGATATTGTATCGTCCATTGTTTCAATCCAATGCCGGCCGTTGGTTTGCTTTCTTCGCAAATCTCCGTACCACACAAGAAACTCACGAAACAATGTTTTTTGTTGTGTGTTGTCTGTGTAAACATCAAGATTGCATTGTGTTTTCAGAAATTGCTCACAATCTCGTTTAAGAGCATTTGCCAACGCAAACTGCTTTGCACTATAACCTTGTTTTGCTAATTCTTCAATGATCAAATCACAAAACAAATTCTTGCCACTACGGGCAACTCCACTTACTCCTACTACGAACATAACTTTTTAATTTCCTTGGGTTCTTTACCATACTTGACGAGCAACTCTTCAAGTTCATTTGTTCCATCTTCGGTAGACTTAAACAAATCAATATACTCATCGGCATTAGTTTTACTAACTTCAAAATGCTCTGAAATTAATGAAACCAAATCTGAATTGTTTTTTTCTTCTTTCGCAGATTTAATATACTTGTGAAAAGCACGACCATCCGGAACAACTTCACGAAGAACACGATAATAATCCTTGGGTTTCAATCCAACTGCGTGTTTTTGTAGTTCGTCAATTACTTCAATGAGATTCATATCCATTGACAAAAAACGATTTACCATGTAATTTACAAATGTCTTTTTATCTTCATCCGTGAGTGTGTCAAAATACTTTTCATTCTTCTTCTCACGAATGTGATTGATGTGATCAAACAAAGTCTTTTTTTTAGGACCTAGATTGTTTGAAGGTTTTTTCTTTGGTTTAGTTTTTTTCTTTGTTGGCATTTTGAATATAATAATACCCAACCAACATTGATTTGTCAAAACAAATTAAATTTTATTTATCAAAAACTTGGGTTTGTTTGGAAAATACCCAATCGGATTTTCGTATGTTATTTCATTTCCGTTTTCACTCAAAGTTACAAAATCTTGATCAAATAAACTTATTGAGTTCATCATTTTATTTACACAATACAAACGTATTGCTTTTATTGCAACTTCACGTGTTTCGTATACCCCAATTACTTGATTACCCATTGTATCAATTACTTCATATTCCATCATCATCTCTCCTTTACAATAAATCACTATCAATAACAACCTTTAAGTTTTTTGCATGATATAATCCCACAGGACTAATATACGGTCTTCCTAAACCAACAAAGTCTTCTAAATTTGCTTCTATCAAATTGTTTTCATACGATACATAAATCAACTCACTGCAATACAATTCTTTTATTCCCAAGGAAAATTCGGCATCGTAAGTTGCATCTTCCAAAGACTTACACTTTGCAATTGCGTTTGAAAGTTGTTCGTCTGTTATTTTCTTGCAACGCATTATTACAACACGATCCGATTCTTTGCATATATCAAAAAAGCAACTTTTAGTATAATCTGAATGAGTCATTTCACTTACTTCCCATTCTGCATCTAAACTAACGCACATAGCTGCATGAGAAAATTCTCCAGGAATTAATAAGGTCGTAAGTTTCTTTTTATCAATTGTAAGAATAACATCACCGGGAAGCAATTGTTGATATAAAGTGTGATACGTTTTTCCACGAAGACTTGTATAATAAGTTGTAAACCGAATATAAGGAATTACGTGCTTCAGCAAATACCGATATAGTTTTGTCTGCATAATATAGCCGACAGTTCTTCTGTAAAGTTTATTCATCATCTCCCTTATATAAATAGAAAGAAGATGAGTTTTTATAAAAACTTAAATTGCAGAAAACGGAAGATTGTGCGTATTCGCAACTGCTTCGCAAATTAATTTACCATCGTGTGTATTAACACCCAATTTCAAAGCATCATTGTATTTGTCGGGTGAAATACCACTCGCAATTTCAAGACCATAATGAAGAGTTTGATTGTTTAATGCAACCGTGCTTGTTTGTGGAACTACACCTGGCATATTTGCTACGCAGTAATGAACAATTCCATCAACATCATAAATAGGTTTATCGTGTGTTGTTGCTTTGCTTGTTTCAAAGCATCCACCTTGATCAATTGCTACATCAACCAACACCGCACCTTTCTTCATACTTTTTAAATGCGTCTTGCGAATTAGTTTTGGTGCAGATGCTCCGTGAACATAAACACTTCCGATTACAACATCTGCGTCTGCTATTTCCGATTCAATGTTTGCATCGTTACTGAACAACGTTTGAACAGACGAACCAAATACATCATCAAGATACGCAAGACGTTCTTGTGATATATCAAGAATCGTGGTAGATGCTCCAATTCCACTTGCAATTTTAGCTGCATTGAATCCAACTACACCACCTCCTAAAATGACCACTTTACCTCGTTTAACACCTGGTATTCCACCAAGAAGGATACCTGCTCCTCCGAACGGAGTTTCCAAGTATTTAGCACCTTCTTGGACACTTAAACGACCCGCAATCTCACTCATAGGAGTAAGACACGGATGACTACGATTCGGTAACTGAATTGTTTCGTATGCAATTGAAGTCAATCCAATATCTAAAAGTGATTTTGTCAATTTTTTGTCAGCAGCCAAATGCAGATAAGTAAAAAGTGTTTGGTCTCGGCGAAACTTTGGTAATTCTGAAATTTGTGGTTCTTTTACTTTGATAATCATATCTGCATTAGCAAACGTATCATCAACATTACGAATAATAGCACCTGCTTTGATATAATCGGTGTCGGTAAATCCTGTACCAATTCCAGCATCTCTTTCTACATAAAGTTCGTGACCTTCTGCGACATACTTGCTTACTGCACTTGGTGTTAATCCCACACGATATTCGTGTTTTTTAATTTCTTTTGGTACACCAATTCTCATGTAATATAAATATTATACTTTTTATAATTTGTCAATCAAATCTCTGGTGGAGGTAGCGGGATTTGAACCCGCGTCTTTCTATTCTTCTTTCCAAACGTCTACACGTTTATTTTGTCGTAAATTTTAAAAAGTTACCCAACAAACAAGTCTACCTTTTCTATTCGTTTTATTGTTATACAGAGTTTCCAACGAAAAAACAATCTCTGGTTCCACGATTGTTGACGCCAACACCAAACTAGTCGTGTGATCATTTGGGTGACGGGGTGGGCTTATTTATGCCACCAACACAGCTTCCGCTTCTTCTAAAACAGAAAATTCTGCCTCAGCGTCTGCGAGAAGGTCTGCAACGAATGTATCTTCGCCATTTAAACAATTTAATACATTTTGAGAAGGCCGTGTATTATCCTTCACGTGCAGTTTGGATATCTAAATACAAATCGAATCCAGAATACCCCCAACAGAAATTTGACTATCAATGAACAAGTAAGAATATAAATATAGTATATTGTTCTGAAAATGTCAAGTGGTTTTTATAATTTTCTTTTGATGTAGTTGTAAGTTATTTCTGTAATTTTACCTGCTATGCCAAGAAAATGCTCCACAAACATACCAATCACCACAAACGGTAGTATCTCTATCATAATATTCTCCCTAAAATGTAATAAATGTAAAATTATTACTTTTGCTTTATTAAGTTTCTAAGCAAAGTCAGAACTTTATCCTGAATAAACTTTGCGTATGCAGGTTGTGGTAAATTCCAACCAATGAACATTCCCAAGATTATGTAAAATATTGTTTCCATCATTATAATAAGTATTAATTGATTGATTTTTTGGTTGAAATCTTAGTGTAGATTTTTTCTAACTTTTTCAAAGATAAAATCAGTTCCATATTATCTATTTCAAAATTATTTTTATTATATGTATCTTCATGCACACAATTTTCTGTATCAAATTTTTTCTGGCCTATGATCTTTTTTATGTTCTGAATTTTATTTTTAATTTTACCAAGTTCATAATAACTTTTCAATTCGTATTCGTATGTTTCTTTTAAATTGACAAAAGAAAAGAAGTCGTATTTTGAATTTGCAAATCTACATTTCTTTAAATTATTACTTTTATCACACAAGATACTTTTAAAATTTTTAGATTTTGCCAAAATGACAAAATCAAACTTAGAATTGGTATATGAAAAATAATTATTTGGTCGAACTTCATTTTCAAAAATCAACTCTGATATAATTTTAAAATCACCAAGCATTAGTAAATTCTCGGTAACAATTTCATTTTGTATAAACTCGTATAATTGAACCTTATTTAATTTTTTGTTGGATTTTTTAAATTTTACATATTCAGGATTTATGTTTGTAAGTGATTGTAAACTGGAACCACCTACTAAAATTAAATTACTTACATTTTTTATATCTAAAATGTTTTTTATTAGTTGAACCTTATGAGAATCTATTTCCTCAAAATATGAAAATTGCAAAACTACAGTAGTTTTATTAAATTGATTGGTAGACATTTGATTTGAATAATTCATTTTTAAAGTTTTCAAGATTAAATTTATTTCTTTGTGGAAAGTGTTTTAAATATAAGTGAGCACATTCTATAAGTTCCATATTGTTTATTTTTTTTGTAAGTTCTGATAACGATGAATAGTATAAAGGATATTCATATCCTAAGTAATCCACAATAGGTCCTAATTTATTTACAAATATTGGAGTGTTTCTCACTATACATTCTACAATTAAATTACTTGCAGCTACTTCCTCGTAATTTGTAAATACTAAATTTTCAGACAATAATTGATCATAAGAATCATTTTTTACATCGTATAATTTGTTCTGTATCTTAAACAATTCTTTTGGTATTTCACTTTTTTGTATTTTAGAACTTAATAATACAGTTTTTCTAAAAATTGTTTTTGATTCAACAAACAAATCAACTTTTCTTAGATGATGACCAATGTGCAATAATTTTTTATTTTTGTTGTCATTGAAGGAATCCATTGAGAATTTTTTTATTCCTTCGGTTTTTGTTGGGTGATGTAGAAAACTTATCGGAATATTTTTAAATTGTGGTTGTTTTTCAAATAATTTTTTACACGCAGATGATAATACAAATATTCCTTTTAAATTTTTTAGACACTCACCAAAGTCATTTCTACGTTCGGGTTTATTTAAAATATCATAAACATTAAACCACTCACGTGATTCATTGTGAGGGTGATGAAAAACACCAACCCACGGATTTTTCTTATATAATTCAATTCTCTCTGTATTTAGTGTGTCACCTGCTATAAATGTTGCCTCAACCGCAGGTTCAAATAAAATGTGATCATCCACACTTTTAATTTTGGAAAGAAAATCCATAACACCCCACCATCCAAAATAATGGTGATTCCATAAATCAAATTTTTCAAATTTTAATTTGCTTTTCATTTTATTTTATATAATCTGAATCTAAAATCAATTCTAGTATGTCTTTTAAATTATATTTTTTACAGTGTTCTATAATTAAGTCTAAGTTTTTTATCTTAAAATTATTGTATTTGTTTTTATGCATTTCTATTTTAAAATCATTTAAAATTTTTACATCAATAATTTTTTTCAATTTATCAAAACCATATTCAGTCAAACCATTTTTAGATTCATTACAATACAATGATTCGTACTCAATATTTTGATGTTTAATTTCAAGAAAATTTAAAGATTCATTTATCCAGTTTTTCATTTTTATAGTATCCGAGTAATAGGAAACTACACCATCTCTCTCCAAATACCAAGGTGATCTTGTAATTTGCAATTCTAGTTCCAAGTTACTTTGATTTTGTATATGCCAATTGTTTTTAGGAAGTTGCCTTGATATCTCCGTTGAAACAAATTGATTAAATAAATTTTTTCTGAACAGGTGGACAACTGACAATTTTCTTTTTGAAGTACGTGATAAAACATTCATAAAAATAGGTGATTGTGCTATGTTAATCCAGTTTGTCTCGGATATTGTTTGCCATGCCTGATATTTGATATCGATCAATATATTATTTTTTATTGAAATTGACTCTAAATAATCTAAGTAATTATTTGCCTCATTCCAAGCATCCTGATATGAAAATTTATTTTTCAATTTACTTTTATTTTTAGCATAGTAGAAATAATTACTTTTATTTAATTGTTGAGATGGATCTGAATTAAACACTTCACCGAAATCAGTAAAATTTCCTAAATCTGCGATAGCATATCTTAGAGCAGTTGCTCCGGACCTCTGTGCTGATGTAAATACTATAAAATTTTTCACTTAATAATTTCTCTTATAACTGGTGCAAGTTGATATGCACACATCATGTGCATTTCAGGTGAGGGGTAGTATTCGTTTTGGGTTGATATAGACCTTGGGTCTCCGGGAACTCTATCTAACTTTTCTAAAGTAGAAATATGAAATAAATCCTGTGGAAGTCCAGTGTCGTCATTTACCTCTACAAATGCTTGGCATTTATTTGAAATCTTGTCAACCATTGATTTATTTACTAAATGCGGATAACTTCCTATAACTTCGTTTATTCCGTAATTAAAGTTCATTTCATAGTTCAGATCACGAACTGAAAACCATAATAAAATTATAGGAACGTTTATTTTTGAAATAAACTCCTTGTATTCATTTACATAGTTTTTTCGTGTTTCCTCTATTAAATTAATTACTTCTTTTTTTGTTTTATTTTTAAAAACATAATCCCAAGCATCTTCTGCAAGTTCATACTTGCCGATTAAAGTATTTTTAATACCAGATGTACCTCTCCACTCATCAGTCCTATAATGAAACAAAGAATTACTCGTACTTCTACCTGACATGACCTGTAAAACGCAGAATTTACCTTGGTTAATTGTATCAATAACCCATTTGCTATCTAGAAATTTTTTAATACCCGATCCTGTTATTCCCATATTTAAACTCCTGACTCCCACACACGACTCCAACAATTTTGGAAATGGATAAGTCACAAATCTACCAAATGTTTGGGCAGCCCCTACATATGATCCGTATCCAAAAAAATCTTTTACTCCTCCGTCACGTAATGGGAGATCGAATCCCGATGGAATTCCTAACTTGTAGTTTTGAAACAACATATCTTTTTCTTGGTAAAATTTCCCCATCATGTATCCTCATTTTTAAACAAAATATAGTCTGATCTATATAAGTTATATATTATGTTATTATATTTATCATTGTTTTTTAAAAACTTTTCACATCTATCTTTATCTGCATTATTAATTGTTTTATTTTCATGTGGAATTTGCGTTTTTAAAATCTTTTCTAATTCTTTTACATCTTGGTCCTTATCTATACAAATCATTTTATCTACATTAACAATATTATTGGATTCTAATATTTTACATTGTGGATGTAAATGTTCGTCATGTTCATATATCTTGTGTAAATTTTTTAAAAAAGTTTTAAAAGCAATTTCTATTTTTCCATTTTTTATATTACCATAAAATGTATTATATTTCTGCTCACCTAGTTGTTTTTTTATTAACTCCATTATATTTGACCGTTTTTTGTATTTTTTATCTAAAAACGGTACTCTTACACACCAGTTTAAAAATGAAGATATAATTCTTTTTGATGGAATTCGGTATAAAAAGATTATTTTGTTTGTATCTGAATTCAGTTGAGTGGATGTTTTCGCTTCTCTTTTTTTAATTTTATTTATAGAACTAAATCCACACTTATAATTTGAAATAATTAAATAATTATCTATGTAGTTGAATCTTGATCTTATCTTCTCTTCTTCTACTTTATCCGGTTTCCAGGCCTCCCAAATCACACTTCCAAGTTTATACTCAACACGCCCCCATTTTTCAGTTCCATCTTCGTTTTTAGTCGGAGTGGTATTTGGAACTTCGCCACTATTTAAAAACATATCATTGACATAACAAATAGAATTTAGTTTATCAATGTTATTACTGTAAAATTTATCAATGTTTTCATCCATTGGATACAATTTTTCTATAATTTTTATACCCTTTAACGAAATCATATAAGATAAGGTATGCCATTGCTTGGACATTTTATATAATTTTTTCCAGTCTGATATTCTGTCTTTTGATTTTTGCTCACTTAAAAATCCAGGATTTGTGTATAATTGAACATAATGTGAATTATTATTTGTTGCAGTAGTAGCAATATCGTGTAATAGTTTTTCATCGTAATATTTGCTCACTTCACAATCGTCTTCTAAAACTAATATCCAATCCGTGTCAATGTAATTTTTTTTACACAAACCTCTTAACAAAATTTGATGAGATAAATTACAACCAAGTTTTCCTAAAAACTTATTTGTTTCATCTAATTTAAAATAAGCATCTGATGTATAATTTTCGGACTTGGCTAATTTTTTGTAATAATCAAAGTTTTCAATCGTATTACAAGCCGGAACAAAATTTAAATCTTTAATTATCTTTTTATTTTCCTCAAATAAACTAACACGTTCTAAGGAACTAGAAAATACAATAGAATATTTTTCAAGTTTCATTTTTACTCGAATACACTATTCTATGAAATAAAATAGTTATCGTTTGCTAAATCGTCAATTTCCTTAAACACTCCATCACCGTTGTCAGGTGCTTTATAAAGTAAGGCAGGTACTACTGATCCTGATATTACATACAATTCACTTAGGAAGTATTCTGTAAATTGTGTGGAGAATTCTAATGTACTTTCACTTTGATTGTTTACTTTTGATGCGTTTACCCAGATATAATTTCCAGTTCTTCTTCTATCATATCCCTTATTTATGAAAAATTGTAACAGATCTCCATTTTTTGTAATTGTCACATGATTCCACGCACTTTTTACAAATTGTTTGTTATCTGGATCAGTTTGTGTATAACCTCCCCATTGATTTTCTTCACGATGTGGAAAAATAGAGCCATTACCAAAATTATTATAACGTGTCAATGTGTTTTCAGAACCATCTGTGAAATGTTTGACCAACCACCAGTTTTTCATCCAAGCCATTATGTCAAGACGATTTCCACTTGACTCTCCGTCTCCATCGTATATTTTCATGAAAGTTTTAGGATCTCCATTAAAATATGCCCAAAATGAAATTGTAAAGTCTTTGCTAAAATCAAGTGGTATTTTTAGTTTACGATTATATCCAATTTTGATACCTGTTCTCGTTGGTTTATTATTTATCCAATTACGGTCTCCTGCATCAGATGAATCGGTTTGCTCGGAGGATACCAAGTGATTGACTATTCCTTCTGTTGTGGCCACGGTATTATTAAATGTAAATTCCTTAGTACCTCGTTCCATATTTCCGTCTGTATAAAACAAAGGTACAATTGGTAGGTATGGTTTGTTTGATATTTCGGAAATATTATCTACATCCAACGCATCACTTAGTAATGTAAGCTCATGTAACTTAGACCATTTGTTGTTGAACTTTATTACCAAATCTGCATTCAATTGAGTTGTGTCTGTGAATAAATCATTCCATACGGTTTCATCCAAAAGTTTTGTTCCGTTGACATATGCTATCAAAGATTTTTCAGCATTTTTAACCGTTTTATATACAATCACCAAGTGGACTAACTCAGCAGAACTATACGAAGATAAGTCAAAATTATTAATAGTTTTACCTCCATTTCCGACTTGAATATAAATACTTGTTGTTCCCATCCATACTTTGAATCTATCTGCCTTATTTAAAATTTCACCAGGATTTTTATTTAAATTATCAGGTTTAAATTTAAAATCTAATGTAAAATCATCATTTCCAAAATTATTTCCCAATCCTGCTAAAGTAATGTTGTCCCAACAGGTAAACTCTGGCAAATCTGCATTAGGCCAACTCCATCTATGTTTAGTTCCAGTTTCAAATGTAGGATTGCAATTTCCAACTGAATCATATAATGATGTAGGTTTCTCTGGTATATTAGTACCACCATAGTCTCCATGAACTCGGTTGAATCTAAGATTAACAATAGGTACTAAATGTGTTCCCCCATCGGGTATTGGTATAATTCCCACAGGTAAACTGCTAACAGTCGCACAACCAGTAGTGGCAATATTTGCCGAAACATTTAAGGCAATCATAGCTTTTACTGCACTTAAAAATGAAGAATCATTAGTTATTGTGAATGATTGTCCTCCTATTTCAATGGTAGAACTTGTACTTGTCTCCAATAATTTTTTTACCTGAAGAGTTGCCCATGAAGTATCAAGTTCACACTCTGAAAATTCACCGTCTGAATTAAAATCTGTATTTGCCGTATAGTTTATTGTCATTGTATCATCTCCAATATAGTTTTATGATTATAAATATTAATATTATAATAATTATCTCAATTTAAGTAATCTATTTTTCAATCTTACATTCATGTTAAACAATGCTCTATTTCAAAATTCTGTTTTTGTTTGTATTGCTCAATTGTATTTTTAAGTTTTTTCGTAAATTCATTATTTAAATCATTAAATGTAAGATAAGAACTGAATATTTTTATTTTATCGTTTAAGGTAATGTTTTTATTTAGAACATATCCAATATAAACATCTTCCGCAGGTCCCAGGTTTTCATTAAAAAAAATATTATCTTGTTTTCCTTTGTTAATAATTTTTTCGCAAAAGTTTTTACTTAAAAAATAAAATTTTCCACAAAAAAACGGAAAATCAAAATAATTCATCCTTTTATATTGCAATTTTAGATTTTTGTGCTTTGCCCAAGTTTTTAATGTAGATGTATCATTAACAAAAGAAACTGCTGATCCACCATATTCACAATTTATGTAATCAGATTTTATGGTATTTAAAATATAAGATTCATTATATATTCGTTGTTTTATATTCAGATTCAATCCATACGAATTTTTAAATTCTAATATATTACAATCAATCTTTATCAAAACATCAAAATCAAAATGCTTTACACACTTTGAAATCATTTTAAATGTTTTGATTGATAAATTTGCATAATCTTCTTCGCACTTTAATAATAGTTTATTTCCTAATATCTGTGTTTTATTGCTTCCTGCGTATACTTCTAGTATCTTTGTATTTGTATCGTTTTGCAATTTGTTGTATAAATTTGTTTGCTTGAAATTACACAAAGATTTTTTATCTTTTTCACAAGTATAAATGCAAATAAGTTTTTTCATTTTGATTTACAACTGCATTTGCAATTATTTCCACAACTTTTTTTACTCAAAGTTTTTTGCCAATTCCAAACAGATGTTACCATTTCTTTTAATCCAAGTTCTGCTTTCCAATTAAGAAGTTCGTAAGCATAACTAGGATCGGCATATATTGCTTCTACATCACCTTTTCTGCGATTTCCGTAGTGTGTGTTTACTTTGATATTATTTTCTGTTTCAAATGCCTCTAGTACCTCTTTTACGGAGTATCCTTTACCTGTTCCTAGATTCACAGGTTCTGCTTTTAGATTTTTTTCCACTGAAGTTTTCATTGCAGTAACGTGTGCTTTTGCTAAATCTACAACATGAATATAATCACGAATACAAGTTCCATCTTTTGTGTTATAGTCATCTCCATACACAGTCAACAAATTGCGTTCTCCTGCAGCTGTTTGTGCTACATACGGAAGTAAATTATCAGGAGTACCATTTGGTAGTTCTCCAATCAAAGATGTTTTGTGTGCTCCAATTGGATTGAAATAACGAAGCAAAATACTATTAAATTTGTATTCGTTGTGAAAATCTTTTATCATTTGTTCGTTGATTTGTTTTGTGCGACCATATACACTTTCCGCAGGTTTCTGTGGAGTTTTTTCTGTCACAGGTAAATCATCTGCTTGACCATATACAGTACAACTACTACTAAATACCAAGTTATCTGCTTTGTATCTTTTCATTGCCATCAACAAATTGTTTGTACCTGTAACATTGTTGTCGTAATACTTGCTTGGATTTTTCATGCTTTCACCAACACTTTTACAAGCAGCGAAGTGAATTACTCCAACGGTACTTTGTTGATAAAATCCTATTGCTGATTCTATGCGTGTATAATTTCTTAAATCTGCTTCTATGAAATCAAATTTTTTCTTTGTGATTGCATGAATTCTATCAATCATTTTTTCCGATGAATTAGAAAAATTGTCTATAACAACGACATCATAATTCGCATTCAAAAGTTCAACCACGGTATGACTACCGATGTATCCCAAACCACCCGTTACAATTACTGTTTCCATTTACATATTCCCCAAAAACCAAGAATATGTTTTTTTCAATCCTTCATCTAAAGATATGTTTGTTTTTAATCCCAATGAATTTGCAAAACTTACATCCATAAGTTTTTTCATTGTTCCGTCTGGTTTACTTGTATCATGTACAATTTTTCCAGTATATCCCACCACATCTTTTATTTTCAGAGCAAGTTCTTTAATCTCAATATCTTCACCACTTCCGAAATTAAGACAACTTTTATCATCAACATACACTTGGTCTGCATTTATATTTTTAATACAATGTTCTATTGTATCAGCGAGATCGTCCGCAAACATAAACTCTCGTCTTGGTTTTCCCGTTCCCCACATTATTACTTCTGCATCATTGTTCATTTTTGCTTCGTGAAATTTACGAATTAATGCAGGTAAAACATGACTTGATTTTAAATCAAAGTTATCATTGTATCCATATAAATTACACGGCATAATAGAATAAAAATTACTATTATATTGCTTAAAATAACTTTCGCACATTTTTAATCCTGCTATTTTAGCAATAGCATAAGGTTCATTTGTGTACTCAAGTTCTGAAGTTAATAAATACTCTTCTTTAATTGGTTGAGGTGCTGATTTTGGATATATGCAAGATGATCCAAGAAATATCAGTTTTTGAACACCATGTGTTTTTGCACTATGAATTAAATTCGTTTGAATTTGAAGATTATCATAAATAAAGTCACCACGAAAATCATTGTTTGCAAGAATGCCACCAACTTTTGCAGCTGCTATTACAACCACATCAAATTTATGTTTTGCAAAAAAAGCATCTACATCTGCTTGATTTCTACAGTCTAAGTCTTTACTGCGTGAGGTTATTATATTAGTATAATTTTCTGCTTGCAATTTTCTTACAACCGCCGAACCGACCATTCCGGATGAACCGGCTACATATATCTTTGAACTATTCATGTTACTTTAGCAAATCGTAGTCGTTCTTGTACATTTTTTCTACAAGAGACTTAAAATCACCTATACGTGTCCATCCAAGTTCTTTTTCAGCAAGTGAACAGTCACCACATAATTTGTGTACTTCCGCAGGACGATAAAATTTAGGATCAACTTCTACAATCAATTCATTATCATCTTTGGTCACGAATTTTTCTTGGTCATCTTTACCGAGGTTTACATAATCAATGTTAGCAACTTTTAAAGTTTCTTGTATAAACTCACGAACAGTGTTCATTTTACCACTTGCAAATACATAATTTTTTGGAGCATCTTGATTCATCATCAACCACACACCTGACATAAAATCTTCTGCATCTGTCCAATCACGTTTAGCATCCATGTTACCCAAACGCAACACAGGAATTTCTTCACCATTTTCAATTGCGTGTTTAATTTTAGCAATTCCGTGAGATATTTTACGAGTTACAAATTCTTTACCTCTACGGGTTCCTTCGTGATTAAATAACCACCCTTGTACTGCATATAAATCATACGACTCACGATAAACACGAACCAATTGACGAGCAGCTGCTTTAGCAGCTCCGTATGGACTTTGTGGACGAAGTGGGTGTGTTTCATCTTGTGGGTCTGTGATAACATCACCAAATTCTTCACTTGATCCTGCGTTGTAAAATCTGCAACTCGGTGCGAACTTACGAATACTTTCAAGCATATGAAGAACCGCAGTTGAATCAGTTTCCCATGTTTGTATTGGATAATCCCATGATCCGTCAACGAAACTTTGGGCTGCGAAATTAAGAAAGTAATCTGGTTTAATACCAACTACTGCATCACGAATACTATAATCATCTGTTAAATCAAGATTGATTAATTGAAATCTAGGTTCATTTTTGAGATGGTTAATATTAATATGATTCGTTACACTCAATCTTCTTACGGTACCATATACCATTGCGTTAGTGTTTTTTAAAAGATAGTCTGCCATATGACTTCCGTCTTGTCCGGTAACTCCCGTTACAATTATTTTCTTGATTGCGGATGAATGAATATTCTTTGTATTGCGAATAGACAAACTTTCAATTTCGGCTAACTGAGAATTGTGTATTTTTGGTGTTGGTGTTGGTGTTGGTTCGTAGGTCATTGTTATATTTCCTATTTTATCATACCCGCTGCGAGGGTTTCGTTGGTTTGAGAATCTATTAAAATAAAGTTTCCGTTTGCTCGGTTGCTTTCAAAATCGTCAAAATTGATTGGTTTACTTGTCTTGATGCTGATTCTTGCAATATCATTTAATCCAAGTTGTAATGTTTGATCGTCTGCTTTGCTGAAAGTATTCACATCTAAGGTGTAAACTTTTTTTGTAATCATTGCAGTTACTTCGTTGCTTCCATGTTTTAAAATATATTTTTTACGAGGAAGCATAACATTCTCAGACATCCAGCAAATCATTGCGTCAAAGTTTTGTGAGGTTTTTGGCAAGTTGTCTACACGTGCAATCATATCTCCACGACCCGCATCTATATCATCTTCAAGTTGCATTACAACACTCGAAGGAGTACACGCCTCTGTAAGTTCGTCTTTGTAGATTCGCATATCTTTTATACGTGTTTCAAATCCACTTGGAAGCACTTGCACTTTTTGACCAACTTCAAAACGACCACTTAAAATTTTTCCGGCATATCCACGAAAATCATGCCATTTATCAGAATGAGGACGAATAACAGTTTGGATATCAAATCGTGCGTCCACCAAATTATTGTCCGAGAAAATTTCAATGTTTTCAAGCATACCAAGCAAATGACCACCTTTGTACCATTTGGTTTTTTGAGACTTGGTTGTAACATTATCTCCTTTTAATGCTGAAATGGGAATAAAACGAATATCACTACAACGAAGTTTCGCACTAAATTCTTTTAATTCATTACGAATTGTATTAAATTTATCTTGATCATAATCTATTAAGTCCATTTTATTTACCGCATAAATAACATGAGGTATTTTCAATAAACTTGCAATAAACGAATGCCTTCTTGTTTGCTCAGAAATTCCTTTTCGTGCATCCACCAAAATAATTGCGACATTGCTTTTACTTGCACCCGTAATCATATTGCGTGTATATTGAACATGACCAGGTGTATCCGAAATGATAAACTTACGAGTTGGAGTATTGAAATAACGATACGCAACATCAATTGTTATTCCTTGTTCTCGTTCACTTTTAAGTCCATCTGTCAAATAAGCAAGATTAACTTCTTCTTCACCTTTCTTTTTACTTGTAGCACGAATTGCTTCGTATTGATCTTTCATTACACTTTTGCTATCGTATAATAATCTACCGATTAATGTACTTTTTCCATCATCAACACTTCCAGCAGTTGATAATCTAAGTAACTCTATTGTGTGTTGAATTGTAGGAGTTGGTGTGTGCGTTTTTGTGTTGTTCTGTGTCATTTTAAAAATATCCTTGTTGTTTACGGTCTTCCATACTTGTGTCAGATTTTTTATCGTCTCCACGTGTTCCACGTTCAGTTGTAGTTGCACTTGCAACTTCTGCTATAATGTCATCAATCGTAGTTGCTTCACTTTCACACGCACCTGTGCAAGTTGTGTCTCCGATAGAACGAAATCTAACTTTTCGTTTTTCAATTTTTTCATCTTTCTTAAGTTGTATATAATCAAAATAAGCATACCAAATACCATCTCGTTTATAGCAATCACGTTCATGGGAAAAATACAAGTCAGGAAGTGGAATTTCTTCTTGCTTAATGTAATTCCAAACATCCAATTCTGTCCAGTTACTTATCGGAAACACACGAAAGTGTTCATCTTGAGATTTTCTTCCGTTAAACAAATCCCATATCTCAGGTCGTTGGTTCTTTGGGTCCCATTGACCAAAGTCATCACGGTGCGAAAACATTCGTTCTTTTGCTCTCGCCTTTTCTTCGTCTCGTCTAGCACCTCCCAAACAAACATCAAACTTATGATGTTCAATTGCATCAAGAAGCACAGGAATTTGCAATTCATTTCGTGTTGCCCCGAGTCCAGTTTCATCTTGTACAAGACCTTCTGCTATTGCATCTTCAACTTTACGATCAAACAACTTCATTTTATATTTTTTAAGAACATCATCACGAAATTTCATTACCATTGGAAAATTATGACCAGTATCAACGTGTAATGCCACAAACGGAGAGTTTGCGGGATAAAATGCTTTTGCTATCAAGTGAAGACATACTAAACTATCTTTTCCTCCACTAAATAACAAAGATGCATTACTGAACTGAGAAGCTGCTTCTCTGAGTACATGAATACTCTCTGCCTCAAGTTCTTCTAATTGTGTTAAGTTACATTTACTCATAGTTTTTATAAATATTACATTGGTTGATTTAATATAAAATTAAATAAAATATTTGCAGAATATTTTATTGTTTTTCCCGTGGTGTCGATTATCAAATCTGGATCGTTAGGTTCTTCAAACATACTCAGTGATTTGTTCATGTTTTTTGAATTATGTTTATATAATCCTTTAACATCTCTTTTTTTAACTTCATCTACGGATGCTTTTATGTAAATCAATTTAAATTTTTCACCGATTATCTTTTTTGCGTGTCTACGACTAGCATCTGTCGGGGAAATAAAACAATTTAGTGTACTTGTTCCGTTTTCTAAAAACATTTTAGATATCTCAGCACTTCGTCTAATATTTTCAATTCTAGATTTTATTGTTAAATTTAAATCAGAGTTTATAGAATTACGCATATTATCCCCATCTAAGCATTTAACTAAATAATCATGCTTCATAAGCATTTTTTCTACGGTTTTTGCTAATGTACTTTTGCCACTCCCACTGTTCCCCACTAACCAAAATGCATACGATTTTCTTCCTCGTTTTTCTTCAAAAGAATTCACAGACAGATAGTCAGTCGAATAAAATAAGTCTTCGTCATCTCCCATAATGATAAGTATGAAATTATTTCTTTTTTATAAAAAGTTAGTTTACCTTTTTACACAAAATTTTTACTACAACTAAGTAATGCAAAAACACTACTTAGAGTTTATTTCATCTTCGTATTTTTTATCCCAATCAATGTTACCATTTTCATCAATAAACGGTGGATTTGGAATATCAACTTTATCATTCATTACCAACGCAATTCCGACAATAACAACCACAACCACAATTCCAAGAACAATAAATAAAGTGTTTTTCTTTTTCTTAGGTTCTTCTACAGGTGGTTCTTCATCTTTAGGTTCTTCTACAGGTGGTTCTTCATCTTTAGGTTCTTCTACAGGTGGTTCTTCATCTTTAGGTTCTTCTACAGGTGGTTCA
>Ga0206677_10000176_pt1 | contig 57703 bp, 57 predicted proteins | sample M130m12015metaG_FD_155475 | JGI IMG/M metagenome (GOLD analysis project Ga0206677, IMG submission 155475) | Ammonia-oxidizing marine archaeal communities from Monterey Bay, California, United States - M1 30m 12015 | ecosystem: Environmental > Aquatic > Marine > Intertidal zone | place: USA... | reverse complement strand
TTGATTTTCATCAACTGGTGAAGTCTTATCGGACAAACAACCTGATAATGATGCCAAAATAAAAATCGAGACCAAGACTAATGGTTCCCATTTTGTCATATTACGAAGGAGGAGTTTTTTGTTTAATATGTATTGTTACAATCATGTAACCCATCCAACACCCTTGGGTTAGTTTTTGGATGATGGGTACCGATACGACAGGCGTCTCACGCGTGGGTATTGTATGGGATGAAGTGAAAGACTATATCCGCAATAAGTTACCGTAAAATCATCATGAGTGATGAGGTTGCTGATAGTCCCAAAACAGAGACAATAAACACCAGTGGTTATTGGTATGGACTATTAATTCCAATCTGTCTTGGATTGGGGGGGTCATTTTTCTCTCTCATGGTTTTACTTAGCATGACTTCATGGTTGCTGGATAACAACCTTCTCTTTTTCTTTGCATTATTATTTCAAATGGGCCACGCGGTTCTATGGCCATCATCAGCGGCATTCATCTTCTTTCAAGGGAAAAAGTCAGGAAACTTGTTATCGAAAAATGGGGCATTGCTTTCACTGAAGTTGTACGCAGTATGGATGGTGGTGATTATTGCACCACTTGCTTGGTTTGCTTTCAATTTCAATGGGATTGTATAATCTTCAACCGACATATCATTTCCACGAAATCGCAAGGGTTCTTGCAAAGCCCTCAAGACATTATGTAAGAGTATAATGGGTGTTCAGTCCCCCAGGACACTCGCTACCCATGTGAAGGGCTCACTGAGAGGGAAATCCGTCTATGCGGTAGTTTGTGAGACCTTCTTTTTCGTGAACATACACATCATGGTATGAGAAGTGAATGTGAAGGCTTCTAAAACGATGGAATGACTAAATACGCTCTGACCGTGGAGCAAATATGTTTCAGCATATTGCTTGGAAAAGGCCTCAACAATGGCATCTTGGCTTAAGTTCAAACCGCATGACTGCGCTTGAACGGGCGATTGCAATCGGATTTTTCACAGCACTTATTGCCCTTTGCGCTCAATTTGCAATTCTCATCCCTCGTATTTCACCGGTTGAATTCACGCTACAGACTTTTGCAGTCATGGCAACAGGAGTCTATCTAAGGCGTAACGATGCTTTCGCAGCAGGAAGCCTGTACGTCGTTCTCGGCGCAATTGGCCTACCCGTCTTTGCCGGTGGTGGAGATTACCTTTTCAGCGAAGGCGCTCTGTTCTACAAAGGAGGTTACTTGTTGTCATTCCCCATTGCATCGGCTTTAGTCGCGGAAGGTTTGGACCGCTCCAGAAGAGCCGGACATGCTGATTTGAAATCCCAGTTGATCTGTTGGACGTTGGCCATGATTCCAGTTTATGTGTTTGGAACTTTGTGGCTCGCACACTCGTTGGATTGGTCACTGGAAGCTGCCTTTAATGCAGGAACGAAACCATTCCTCGTGTGGGATGGTTTGAAGATTTTTGCACTGGCCCTCATTACAACAAAGGTGTGGACATACGCACCACATGATGAAGAGCAAGCAGACGAATGAACAAGCAGAATGTTTCCGCCCAAGTGGATTACTTGGATTGGCGTAGTGCGAGGAGTTTGGCTTGGAGGGCAGCCTTTCTGTCATCAACCGGCTCGTTGCTTGAACTCCTTTCTTGATTCAATCGACGTGCGAGAAGGGCTGAATCCCACACAAGGACTTCCCCATCGTCGCATCCAACTGCTGTCCTTGTCTTCGTACTCGAAATACTTCGAACCCGGGAAAGTGATGTGCTGGCGAGAAGGGACCCGTCAGATGAATCATGAACCGATAGTTGACCATTGAGTTCTGAGGCTCGAGCGACCCAGAAAAGACTCCTCTCCTCTGCAACGAAGCCGCTATCTTGTGCAGAAATCGGGTCTCCTTTAGATTCCCATTGCAGTGTTCCATCGTCGTTACGAACAGAAAGATGTCCTGCGTCGGTAGATGCTGCAAACCCCTGTGAAAGCATACTAAGGTGTTCAACTGCTCCTGATTCAGTACTCAAAACGGTGGCTTTGTGATCCACAACCGAACCATCGGTTTGACCGAACAGAAGCCGCTCTCGTCCTGATACACCGCTCATAACTGGGAACGAAGTAGGAGGTAAGTGATGTTCAAACGGAGGGGAGTCGGAGAGTGTAAGCCATCCGCAACGAGGTCTACCAAGGCCTGCATAACGTTGTCCTCCGAGTTCAAGTACGGACCAAGGTCGTTCATCCATTCGTTCAACCCAAAGGCATTCACCATTTGCATCAAACTTCCAGAGGGCTGACTCAATGAAATCGTTATGCTCAATATCATAAACAGATGATACCGCTAGAATGCTGCCATCCCACCACCGTACGTCGTCCGCACTTCCTTCAAGAGCAACCTTCCAATACTGTTCGCCGGTGTGAGGGTCCAATGCGACAAGATGCAAGCCGCTGGTCACCACAATCGCTTGGTCGCTCACAGCAATAGCGCTGATTCTGTTTCCCGTTTGCGCAGTCCATAGGATGGTTCCTTCCTCATCCCAACGAATCAAATGGCCGTCCCATCCTCCGGCAAAAACATCTCCGTTTTCCATGACGTTGACCATTGAAACGCTTTCGCCGAGAGAGCGCACCATCCATGTAGCGCCCCTGAGGTCCATGTTTAGAGCCAGAAGTTCTCCGCCATAAGGAGGTCGCTTGATTGATTGGAATAATTGAGATTCCTTCCTAAATGAAGAACGACGGACAAGAACAAAATGCTACCTGCGTGCGTTGGTGGTTGAGCACCATGACTTCGTTCACCGATCGACTCAGCGATTCCAACGATGCGTATGTCAAATCCTTCGACGCACATGATGTCCCTGGAAGGGCTGGCGTCCACCTTTTACTGCTGACTTGCATGGACTCTCGCATCGTTCCACATGCTGTTTTGGGTTTGGAAGTTGGCGACATGAAAGTCATACGAAACGCAGGTGCTCAATTAAACCCTGAAGTTGAACGTGATATCGTCCTTGGGAGCTATCTTCTGGATTGCGATAACATCGTCATCATGGCCCACACACGCTGCGCCATGGCCAGTTTGAGTGTAACCGATGTCAAAGAAACGTTGGAACGCCTAAGCGGACTTGATTTCTCCACCTTCGAGCCAAGAATGATTGAAAATCAGGAGGAAAAGTTGCGCAGTGATGTCGCGACTCTGCTCGCCAACCCCCTGTTGAAGAATGATGTCAAGGTACGAGGGGCAATTTACGATGTTGACACAGGAAAAGTCAACTGGATTTGTTGAGTCCCGATTCAATCGGTCAATGGAATACGTCGTCGTGGGATGGCGAACGTGAGTACGAATGCTAACAATCCAAGAATACAGGCTGAGTAATAGTGGCCCATTGTAAACACGGAGAGGCCAGCAGAGGTTCTCAATAACCCGATGGAGCCGTTTTTTAGAGCCCAAATACTGAATCCGGCTGCGATAAGTGCGAGGCCCATGAATCCAAATCCAACCAATACATAGGTTGCAGAAGCACTCGGGTCCATCAAAGGATGGTCCATTTGTGTCGGAGTCATATCAATTTCGCGAATCTCACAATCAGTCACACCCGGGTCTTCACAGGGCTGATTGGCGAAGGTTTCGGATGATGGCACGTTGAATGAGAGGGTCGTGAAACCGATTGGTTCAATCAATGCTGGAGGTGAAAGAAGTACACGGTTCGAGTAAACGTCACGATGGCCATCTCGCTCAACGATAATGTCCGTACGAATCAGTCCGGGGGTGAGGTTTTCAAACTCAAACCCTCCGTTTTCACTGGTTGTGTTTTCAACCGACAACCATGTTTGAGTTCCTCGGTCGAGCCATGAGAGGTAAACGGTCGCTCCCGAAAGCGGCTGGTCTGATTCATCCATGACTGAGCCACGGAACGTAGCGGTTTCAACCGGCGCGCTCTGCGCCAAGCGATAGACGAATTCATCGGGCCGAATCAACCCATCATCAGGAGAGGAGAAATCTAAGCCGTTGAGAAAACCAAGAGCGCAGATAAACAAAAGGAAGATTGCTGTTGCTCGCCCCATAGGGTGTAGGTTCGGGTCTTCAATTGTCAACACCGCACCGGAGGAGGCAAACAAAAGCGGCGTCTCTTCGATCATTTCATCGAGATACGGAGTTTCTTCCTCCGCACCATCCGCCATGCTCTACGGTAGAGGTGGCCCTACTTGACTTCAATGCGCTCGTTCCAGCGAGCCTTCAATTTCTCAAGAGCCGCATGAGTGAGCCACACGGTCAGCGAAACCGTTCCGTTTGGGTCTCGTTCGTTTGAAGTCACCATGCCTTGGTCGTAAATGTCAGATACAATCCGCTCAACAGCATCACCGGCATTGTCCATAGATGGATGAACATGAACCGTCGACGGCGAACCAAACAAATGGCGGAGTATGGCTCCTTTCAGCGTATCAATTCCAACGCCCGAATGTGCTGAAATACCAAGGGCTGGGGGAAAGCCTAGCCCTGCTACAGTTGCGTGAGCTTCGTCAAGCATATGCTCGTCAGCTTGGTCAATTTTCGTCAAGACGACCTGCATAGAATGGTGATATGGATCCATGGCATCATTCCACGGAAATTCATCGTCTACCGGTTCACCGTAGAGCCGTTCAAACACTTCCCGTCGGGTGGTGAGGAGTTTTCGTTCTAGTTCAAGGGGGGAGTCGGAGGCATCAGCCAAAACCAAAGTCAAATCGGCTTCTAACGCCTCAGCGAGAGTTGCTTTAAATGCCGATAGAGTAGCGTTTGGTATATTATCAATAAATCCGATGGTGTCTGCAAGAAGAACGCGGGGGCTATCCTCCATACGCCCTACCGTCGTCTCTAATGTGGAAAACAATTGATCTTCAACGAGGACTTTTTTCCCCGATAAAAGGCGGAAAAGTGAAGATTTTCCGGCGTTTGTATATCCGATTAAACCCACTGTAACCGCCCCACTGCGAACCCGTTGCCGCCGGTGCTCTCGCTGAGCGTTGGTTTGTCTTATCTGCCTTCGGCGAAGGTTTGCTAATTCTCGACCAACGTTCGCAAGAACGTTTTGAAGGGCAGTTACTCCACCACCACCGTATCCTGCTCGCTCTCCGGTGGTTTGCTGATGCATGAGTTCACGCAAAACGGTACGGTCGGATTGTAATTGGGCTATTCGAACCTGCGTTCTTGCCTCAACTGAGGATGCATGAGATGTGAAAAGCGACAGCAAGAGACGAACTCGGTCCCAAAGTTCGAGTCCAATCGTCTGACTGATGTTGACCAGTTGACGAGGTGTTGCATTGGTGTGAATAAGAACCAGGTCCACCTTTCCCCAGGGATGTTCTTTGATAGCACTTTTCCGCTCGTCAGCAACGTCCTGAAGACGGCCTTTTCCAAAGTAACTGCGAGGATCCGAACTCCCCTTTTGGTTGATTTTCTCTACAACTAAAATACCCATTGTAGCCACTAACGCCTCAAATTCCGACGTGTCTTCTTCTCCCCGAACCAAAAGCAAGGCGTGGCGGCCCTCGTGGTTGGTACGAGCCTCCCCCAAAACGACACCGCCGCTTCCGGCGACGACAAAGGGGTCCTCGGGCGGTTGGGCCATGAACAGTGGGGGGATTAGCCTCATATCAGCCCACCCCAAGACCTTGTTATGGCGGAACGCCACGAAATGACCCTAACTTGGACTGGGGGCCTTGAAACCGCTCACCGTTTGGTTGAATTGGCTCGCCCGCATTCATGTGAAATCAAGTCTGATGAGGAACAGGATTTGGTCATCCTTACTGTAATCGTTGTTGAGAAGGATTTGCAACAACTACGTGATACGGTTGATGCCCTACTTGTGTCCTTTGACACCGTAGAAAGCTCGGATTAACGAGGCGGTCGATGTGGCGGATGTCCTCTTGATTGATGCTCACTGTGTCCTTTGTAACCGTCTCGCTAAATTCCTCAATAAACGCCGTTCAAAGAAGAGCCAACTGCACATCTATGGCATCGATTCGGAAGAAGGTATGAGGTTCATTGAAGGTTTTTCCGAATCGATCAAAGAAGCCGATTCAATGTATCTTATCCGGGCAGGTCAACCTTTCATTCGCTCAGCCGCAAGCATCCGATTGTTACTCTACATGCGCTGGTATTACACAATCTGGTATCCACTGGCATGGCTCGTTCCGCTACCACTACGAGACGGAGTGTATCGCCTGGTATCGAAGTACCGTCACCGCATGTCAAACCAATGAGTTGTTCAAAACTCCAAGTCCAAAACAACTGGCGCATGGTCTGAGACGTCAATTCCCCCTTGGCGAACGATGAAGCAATCTTTCAAGGCCCGGGTTGCTGACTCATTCAATAGGAAATAATCAATTCGCCATCCGCGGTCTTTGGCCCTTGCTTGACCGCGGTTTGACCACCAAGAGTAGAGTTTGTTACCTTCACCGGCGATGTGCCGAAACGCATCAGTCCAACCATCGCTGAGTAATTCCGTAAACCATGCACGTTCATGGGGAAGGAATCCAGAGGATTTCGCATTGCCCTTCGGATTCCAAATATCATCTTCCGTATGGGCTATATTGAGGTCGCCACAGACAATGACAGGACGGTCGTCCTCAAGATACGGGCGGAGAAATGTTCGCCATTCCGCCATCCATTCTTCTTTGAAGCGTTGACGCTCTTCCTTGTTAGAGCCGCTAGGAAGATAGGTGTTAATGCAAATGATCCCATTGACTTCGCAGACCAGCACGCGCCCTTCTGTGTCTAGGGGGTCTTGACTTCCGCCATGCCCGGTTTGGAGAACGGTATGAGGCTGCTTCGTGGCTGTTGCAACTCCTGAATAGCCCTTCTTTTCTGCTGGATGAAGGGTCACCTGCCACCCTGTTGGCCAGCTCCAATTCTTTGGGAGTTGTTCCTCTAGCGTCCTTGTTTCTTGGAGCATCGTAACGTCCGCATCAAGTTCTTCAAAGTATGAATCAATTCCTTTGCGAATAGCTGCACGTAGTCCGTTCACGTTCCAAGAAACAAAGCGCATGATTCACTCGTAGGGCCGAGAGTGAATAAGGATTCAATCAAGTGCGGATGAGATGTTTTGGCCTGCCTCTTTGGCTGTATAGGCTGCGGCATCTGCTAAAGCGTGGTTACTGGCCACCCACTCACCTGCGAGTAGGATTCCTTTGGTACTCAGAGTGTCATATGCAGGTTTTTCTCCGGTGGTTTGTATGGTAATTGTTCGTTGTTGACGCTCATGAATGAGGTGGCTTCGCCATCCTGGGGCATGATGGTCGAGTGCTTCATTTAGACGCTGGAGACGGGCTTCATGTGACTCTCCTTCACGTTCAAAGGCCACAGAAGAGAGAAAGGCTCCATCCAACTTCATCCGTGGTTGGATGTTAGCATAATCCAAAATAACAACACCGCCCTCTTCGTCAATAATTCCATGTCGCTGTGACAAAGGGCGGGAAGAAAGGGCGGCATCAACGGTACTTGCTAGGATTGGTTGAAGTTCTGGTTCTTCTCCAAGCCAGTGCGGGGAGAGTAACTTTTTTGCTCGCTTCCAACCGCATGCTACAATGATGACATCGCTTTCTAATTCACGTTTGTCAGCGAGATGGACGGTTCCGTCCTGAATTGAAACTACGTCGCAACCTGCCTCGATAAGCACGCCAACTTCATCCAACGCCGAGGCCATTCGGCCGACAACGCCGGACCATCCTTCACCGACCACACACAACTTTCCATTTTGCAACGCTTTGAAGCGAGATAGATCCGCATCTAAAGCGCCCATATTTGCCAGGAGGTGCGCTCCGCTAACGGCAGGATGTGTTCGGTCGTTTGCTTTCAGTACCCTCCGTAGTAGCGATGCTTGCTTGACATTCCCGCGAGGTCGAAGTGGCCCCACGCCGGATACGTGCAGGCGGTCAATACGCAATGTGCCAAGCACCATTTTCAGGCGACTGACCTTCTTTGTAACCTTGGCGAGTGGGCCGTTTGATTGTAATAAATGTGGGCCAAATCCAAATGGAATTCCATCAAGAGATTCCGAGGTGCCGCGCCCACCAAGATGTTCTCCGCGGTCAAGGATCACAACATGATGGCCCGCCGTTGTGGCGTAAAGGGCGGCTGTTAGTCCTGAAAGGCCCGCACCAATCACCGTCACACGAGCCATACCATCGCCTCAGCGTCTTGGGTGAAAAGATGTGCGTTCAAGGGTTGGCTTGAAGTGAAGGTTCGCATTCCGTCATTCATGGCCGATGAGCAACCTGTGCCTCATGACCGCGGACACGAACTGTGGACAGTAGAGGGTGGAGCAAGTCGTAAATTGCTAGCAAGCATTGACCGCTGGGTTAGTGCTTTGGTCGGGGATGACGGCATCGATATGCCTCTTTCAAGTCGCTCAGAACAAGTTGATGCTACAATCGTTGCACGCCAAGATGGCTTGATTGTCGGTTGTGCTGCTGTAGATTACATGCTTCAAATATGGGCGCCATCCGTCCGAATCTCATGGTTTGCAGGCGATGGTAAACGGGTCTCGGAAGGCGATGAAATCGCCAGTTTGTCCGGAGACCGGGACAGCCTTCTTATCATTGAGCGGCCAATTCTCAACATGTTGGGTCAGCTTTCAGGAATTGCAACCAATGCGAAGCGTTGGTCCGCCATCGCACCAAAACAGATTGCTTGTACGCGCAAAACTGTTTGGGGCCTCTTGGACAAATGGGCAGTACACATGGGCGGTGGCCTATCACATCGGCTCTCTAAAACAGACGCCCTCATGATCAAAGAAAACGACCTTGCCAGCATGCACCAAGAGTTGGATTCACATGAACATCGGCTCGTCGCCTTTTTGCAAACCGTAGATATGTCCGAGGTTGGGGCTTTTCTAGAGGTTGAGGTTCGTACTGAAAAAGAAGCGATGATGGCCGCCATGGTATGGTCGGGAAGAAAGGCTGACGGCGTTGACCGTCTCGTCATCATGCTTGACAACTTTACTCCAGACGCTTGCAAATCTGTTTCAGAACAAATGATTGAGCAAGAAATTCGTCAACATGTTGTCTTGGAAGCAAGCGGTGGAATTACCTTCGAAGGCCTTGATGAGTGGCGCGAATGTGGCCTTGATGTGGTCTCGACCAGTGCGATCAATCGGGGCGTCAAGCCGATGGACCTCAGTATGCTTGCTCAAGGCTTGTAAGGTGATGATATGGATGAAATCGCTGCAGACCCCAGTCATCCGCGTTACGCCTCATTATTGATGAGGCACCGATTAGAAGAAGCCGAAAAGAAAGGGATGCTTGCCGCCAGTGCAATGATTGCACACGGCCGTGGAGAAGCGTTTGACTATCTGCTTGGTGAAGTGACTATCCCGAGCGCTCTTGATGCTACACGGCATGCCCTTGCTTCAATGATTCAAGGGGAGCGAACTGTTCTCAGTGTCAACGGAAACGTTGCGGCACTTGCGAGTGATGAGATGTTAATCCTGGCCTCTGCGCTTGGATGCCCATTGGAAGTCAATATTTTTTACAGGACCCCGGAGCGTATGAAAGCTATTCTCGGCCATATTTCAGAGAGGATGAACATCCTTGGATTGGATGTTGAAGTCCTCGGTCATGCGCCAAATGCATTCATACCTGGACTCAAAGGTCCGCGGGCAGCCTGCCACAAAGAAGGAATCTTAGACAGCGATGTAATTCTTGTCCCCCTTGAGGACGGGGACCGATGCAGAGCCTTGATGGAAATGGGAAAAACAGTCATTGTGATTGACCTGAACCCCAGGTCACGGTCGGCTCGCGAGGGAACCATTACCATCGTTGATGAATTATCAAGGACGTTGAAGAACATGGTCGCTATGCTAGAAGATTCGTCTTCAATTGCCATTGATGCCCATTATGATAACGATGCAACGCTCGACCGTGCATTGGAATGGATGCTCAATACACTCAAAGAAGAGTGATTGTTGTTTCCAAATCAGAAACGCTCGCTCAACTTGTGAGCCAAACGATCTGCAATAGCCGTCCCGACGTCGGAACAAGATGCGCTTCCACCGATGTCGTATGTGACGAGCTTTCCTTCTCGGAGGTGGTCTGCAACGCTATCATCGATCAGACGGGCAACTTCAATCAATTCATCTTCGCCGTTTTTACGGCCAAGGTAGTCCATCATCATCTGAATGGAATTGATTGAGGCAATTGGGTTGACCTTGTTGAGGCCTGCGTGCTTGGGTGCTGAGCCGTGAACGGGTTCGAAGAATGCATGTTGGTCACCGATGTTACCGGATGCTGCCATGCCCATTCCTCCTTGCAGAACTGCACCCAAGTCTGTTGAGATATCTCCGAACATGTTGGATGTTACGACGACGTCGTAGTGCTCAGGTGAGCGAGTGAGCCACTGCATGAATGCGTCAATGTAGCCGTAATCCGCTTCTGTATCTGGGTGCTTTCCTGCAACGGATTCAAATGTCTTCCTGAACAATTGACATCCACGGGTAACGTTTGATTTGTCAATGCATGAGACACGGCGTTGTCCATCGCTTGGAGCGCCGTTTCGAGTGGCTGCAACCTCAAAGCCCATCTCAATCAATCGTTGAGAACCAGCTCGTGAAATCGGTCGTGGGTCGTAGGCTACTTCGCCCTCTAGGCCTGGGAAGGTCATGGGTTCTGGCTCGTATTCTGGACGTCCTTGGGCGCGGTCTGCACTGCGGCGGAGAAGGGCGTGGTAGAGGCCTTCTGTGTTTTCCCGAAGGATGGTCATGTCGACCATTCCAGGCTCCCAAATTTGTCGGAAGCCTCCGTGGATCTTGTGCGGCACCCCTTCGTAGAGTTTGATCGGACGAACATTGGCATACAAATCCAAGCCGCTGCGAAGACCAAGGATGACTGACCCTCCTGCGAGGTCTCCGTTCGGCAAACGAGCACCGGGTTGTCCAATGGCTCCAAGGAAGATCGCGTCCGTTTCATCACGGCAGAATTCAAATGAACCTGGGGCCCATTCTTCACCGGTCGAAAGGTAATGCTGTCCGCCACACGGAATGACCGTTTGGTCAAAACCATGATTCGTATTTGCTTGAATTGTATCAAGAATCCGTTGGGCTTCCAAGGCAACTTCGCGCCCTGTTCCATCGCCCGGCAGTACTGTAATGCGGTGGTCACCCATGATGTCGGGACAGGGCGCCCATACATGAACGAAACCCTCGTGAGAAAAAGGCGAAGCGCCGCGCGGCCAAACGCTTACCTTTCTTTCCTGTGGCGCACTAATTTACTGCAATTGCCGAGGCTGTAAACGGTCTCCATCGGAAATTATGGTTCATCGGGAGGGGCATGCTTCATAGGCTGTCATCTCTCAAGCACTGTCATGGCGGATGAGGGACAAAAGGAACAGGAAACCCGTGTCTCTCTTGATGACATGCCCCTTGAAGTTCGTCAATTAGCAGATGTGATGCTCGGCGTTAATCCGGATTGGAACGTTCATGATTGGCTTGTTAAGCAAGCCACCAATGCTATGGATCTCTTGAGTGTGGATTTACTGCATGAAAAATTAGCCATTGAGCAACGACTTCAACGATTGGACGACCTTGGTCGTAGGATTGAAGGCGTTACTCGGAAGGAACATGCGGATGACCCATACCAAAGAAATTTGTTTGACTGCTTTGACATCAACGAAGAACACCCGTTACGAGGTCTAGGGCAACGAGCAGTTGAACCAAGTCGGGTGGCAGAGCCAGTAAATCTTGGACAAGAGCCTCACCCCTCGAGTGTTTTCATTGACCTCATGCCGAATGACAATACTGACGACCCTCTTCTCGCCATTGCTTGTCAGACCGTACTGATCACCGTAGAGGCTGAACTTGCGAGTGGTGAACCGGTTGCAACTCTTGAAGCGATTTTCAAAGGAACACGTTCATACAACATTGATGATGATGAGACCGATGAAGCTCTGGACCACCTTCTTTCCATTGGCGGATTGATTGAAATCGATGATAACTGCTTCATTTTATTCCCTCAATGAGCGGGGTCCCGCATAAGTCCCAAGGCATCCTCTTTATGTTCGGGCACTGAGTATATTGTATGGGAATACTTCGCTCACTCTCCATCGCAACGCTGACATGGTTCACCGCTACTGCCTTCTTATTCCATCCTCAACTTGCTTTAGCCCTCTCCATTCTGATGGCTTTTTTTTCTGAGGCTGCACATCATCATAGCGAAATGCGAACCATGCAACGCCACCATCGAGAAATGGTGGGGCACCTTAGAGAAGCAAACACCCACATCGAAGGTTTGGAAGCGGCTCTCACACGCCGTCACATAGAACTCAACACCGCCATTGAAGAACTTCAACGGCGAGATGCGGTCGGCAGTCCAGCGGCTAGAGAACTCCTCAAGCGACAAGAAGAAGCCATGGAGGCTGCTTCACGCGCCCTTGACAGCCGTCAAGAACGCAGCAACATTGTTCTTGAAAGCATGGAGCGGCTGCTGTCATTCCAGGCAGAACAAACCGCCAACATGCAGCAAACCATGGGAGATCTTCTCGCTCAAATTGCTTTGCAGCCAAGAGGGAATGTCACCATGCAAGATAGTGTACTTGTCCAAGACATGAACGCTCGACCATCCGCGGCAAGAACCCAACATACGGGATCTGAGGCGCTCAAGGAAATCAACGAATGGCTCAAACGAGAAGCGGTATCTTCACCTTGAACAGCGGTTTGGCTTAGACATGGCGGCCATGACGAAGAAGGAAGGGGCGCGTCGAATTCTTGACGCCACAGCCTCATACTCTCGGATGAAAAACCGAGCAGTTGTTGCCGGTATTACGGGGATCGCTCTTTCCTTGGGCATTATGGGACTCACCAGATGGGAGTTTGGCCTTGCGGCTTTCCTTTTATTTGGACTCTTGATGCAATTCTCAGTGGAACGAATGACCACGAGTGTTCGTTCAAGCCAACTTCAAGGGCTTAAGGCACTCGGATGGAAGGAAGATACCGAACTTGACGATGCCTGCATGGAGCGGCTGAAGAACCTCTTGGACTTGTGAGGGTTTAATTTGACCAGTGAACTTAACCCGTTTTCGGATTACTTCGCTGACGAAAGTACCTCTCTATTTCGGTGGAAAGCGAGCAATTTCCTTCTTGCGACATTTTGTGTTTTACTGTTCTTACCTCCACCCTTGCAATACTTCGGTTTCACCTCAACGGCAATCACGTTAGCCAGTGAAGGATTGCGGCGTAATCATCGTTCTAAGAGCGAAGAACGCCTACTGAAATTTATTGACGCCATCGAATTTGATTGGGATGTGCTATCCGAGTTGAAGGTGGATGACGCATCCATGGAGCGACTCCATCAGGCATTCATCGCTGCCAAATTTTCGGGCATGGAACGCACAAACTACGAGCAAAAAAGAGGTCGTGGTGGTGATGAAAAGGGCCCAGCACTATCCGACCACATGGATGCATTCAACAAAGAACGGGAACGTGTAGACCCCGCCATTCATGAAAAAGAATACGAAGGCTTGGAAGGGCCTCTGCTGCAAAGTGAACATCTTTTGCGAGATGCTGACCTCATGTATGCAAAACATGCAGAGGAACGGTGGAAAAGGTCTGAAGCAGATGATGCAGACCTCATTGAAGCGGGTGTTGAGCGCTTAGGAGACTTGGTGACGACGGAGTGGTTTGAGAAAAACGCCAAAGACGGTGCCGTTTCTGAAGTGATGAAATCTGACGATCCTCAATAGACAGGGTGGGGCAGTTTCAATACAGGGTCGCCTCGTGGTATCTCCATGGAGGTTAAGGCCATTCTTATCGCCGGAGGCCACGGAAGTCGCCTCTACCCCTTCACTAACTACGTACAAAAGACGATGCTTCCATTGTACGAACGCCCTGTTATCGATTACGCTCTCGGGACGATTCGTCGTGCTGGAATTAAAGACATCACCATCGTTTCAAACCAATTTATCGGGCAAATCACCCGCCACGTTGGTCAAGGGCTTGAAGGAGAGCGGATTCATTACGTCATTGAAGAAGAGCCTCGCGGCGTTGCTGAAGCGCTGAAACTTGCTCGCCCCTACAACGACCAAGTTCGTTTGTTAATCTATTTCTCAGATAACATCACTACCATGGAATTGAAGGAAATCGTTGCAGACTTCTCCAATGCTGAAACACCACCTGGTTGCATTTTGATGGCGAGAGAAGAAGAACATCCAGAAGCCTTTGGCGTTGGTGTTATCGATGGAGATGGGAATGTGGTTGATATCGTTGAGAAGCCCGAAAACCCTCCCTCAAATCTTGCTATTGGTGGGATTTATCTTTTCGACGAACGGTTTTGGTCGTATTTGGACCGGGCAGAAGCCATCCACGGTGCTAACACATCGATTTCTGATGTGAACCGCATCTATGTTAGTGACAAAGAGGCTGAATTGATTTCTGTTGGCGAAGAAACATGGGTAGATTGTGGCACTCCTGATACATTGTTGAAAGCCTCTTTGATGGCTAAAGAAGGCAAGTTGGACCCGACCCCGCACCGATAAGGAGGAGATGTTGTGAAAATTGGAATTATTGGAGCAGGCATGGTCGGAGGCGCTATTGAGCATTGCTTCTCAGATGCGCATGAACTCTTCGTCCACGACCCTGCACGAGGAACTTCTCTTGAGGATGTTATTGGCCATGTTGATTTCGCATACATCGCTGTTCCAACGCCCCCACACCCCGAAACTGGGGCCTGTGATACTCGGATTGTTGAGGAAGTCCTTGACGCACTCCCCGAAGGATTCACTGCTGTCATCAAGAGCACCGTTGTTCCAGGAACAACGCAGCTCTATCACGAGCGCTATCCACACCTGAAGATCGCTTATTCACCGGAATTCTTGGTTGAGCGTCAGCGTTTGGAGGATTTTGCAAATCAAGATATTTTGGTTGTTGGCTCCCATCATGAAGACGTTGTTAAGCGGGTGTTTGAACAACACAAGGAAGCCGGTGTCTTACGTAGAGAACAATTGTTTCATGTGACGCCAACTCAGGCGGAATTGGTGAAATATACCAAGAATACATTCTATGCAGTGAAGGTAACCTTCGCCAACCAACTGTACGATATTTGCAAAGCCATGGGTGAGGACTGGTATGGAATTCGTGACATCATTACGGCAGAGCAGGCTCAACCCATTGGCCCTTCGCACCTGGACCCTATTTTCGGACTCAGTCGAGGCTTTGGTGGCAAGTGCTTACCAAAAGACAGTCTGGCACTTGGAGTGTTGGCTGAAGAATTGGGCGTTAAGTACGCGTTCATGGATGCGATTCAAGACGATAATTCACACTTGCGCGGCATCCTTACTGGCAAACCAAGTGATGTTGTCACCAACGACGATTGATATGGCCGAGGCATCCGTTTTAGCCCGCTTTGCACCTCGGGGGTCTTTGCTTCGATTTGGAATTGCGGGCAGCTTCAACAGTCTTGCATTTTTTATTGCATGGGAGGTGTTTTTGTGGTCGTTTACAGAGACGGATGTTCGTATCTTGTGGGGAATTGCTTGGGGCGTAACTGGAGTCATGGCACATTTCGTTCACCGCGCCTATACATTTGACGCAAGAAAACCCGTCAAGTGGACCTTTGCAACCTCAATTCCCACCTATGTATTCAGTCTCGTTGGCTCCAGCTATACCATTGGGACGCTTTCGGAGATGTACCCGGATCAACTGAGAGTGTTGTCGGTAGTCAACATGCTTGCTTGGGGCTTCGTGGTGTGGCTCACTATGCGAGTTTTGGTGTTTCAATACAAAGATGAAGACCCGGATGATCAGACTGCATGAGTCTCAAGAACCCCAAGTGGAATAATCTTGAGGGCATGCTCGTGGGTTGCTTCTAAATCAAGAGGACATGCTTGTCCAGCATTCACTGCATCAAGCCATGTTCGGGCACAAACGCACCATGAGTCGCCTGGCTTTAGCCCTGGGAAGTTAAATTCGGGGACAGGTGTGATCAAATCATTTCCTTGCCCTTTTGCGAATTGAAGAAAATTTTCGTTGAGAACGCAGCAAACTGTGTGTGAGCCTCGGTCATTGGAGTCGGTGTTGCAACAGCCATCTCGATACCAGCCGGTTAGAGGTTCGTTTGAACAGGTTTGGAGAGGCCCTCCAAGCACGTTGATACTAGGGTCCATGGGCAAACTGAATGTTTCAAAGTCTTTCAAGACTTGCTTTGGATGCTAGCCCAATCCTGCCCATGCGCGAAACCTCTGCCATGCCGACCGTTCGGGAAGTGAATCTGATAGTCCAAGCATTACGTCCAATTCCCCAGACTTTTCAAGAATCAGGAGATGGTCAAATCCACCGACTAATGTCCCATCAATAAGGATCTGAGGGACTGTTTTTGCACCGCGTGAAGCCATGCTGAAGGCGCGTTGAATCGACGGGGAGTTCTTCAGCCGTCGTTCGGTTACTTCCACCTGCTTGTTCTCAAACAGCTGCTTTGCACGAACACAAGCGCCACAACCCTTGTTCGTCCAAATGACAACGTTTGGCTTGGCCTTCGCACTCACAGGCTTCGGTGATGGCTATGAGGTTTGAAGATAGCCCTCACGCGGGGGTTTCCAACCGTTGAGTTCTTGTGGAAGAAGCGTTCGTTTGTTTCCGATGCTACCTGATACGGTTCACAAATTACCCCGAGAAGAGCGGTTCGCCTATGCGCGACTTCTTGCTTACATGGCTCGAATTGATGACGAATTGACCATTGACGAGATGGCGATGTTTGAACAACGGCTTGGAACAGCCCTGCTTTCGCCCAATCAGCGGCAAATGATTCGGGATGAGTTGAAAAATCCGCCATCTCTTGAGGAATGTATGGAGAATTTGTCCGGAGAAGCCGGTCGTCTTGCCCTGCGTGACGCCGTCATGATGGCAGCAGCAGATGGAAATGTTGACGAGGATGAGCGTGATGCACTTGAGGATATTTCTGAACTTCTAGGGCTCAAAGAAGACGCCGTCGACCAACTGCTTCAATGGACCGTTGCTGGCTACAAGTGGATGAAAGAAGGCTACGACATTTTGGACAACCTTGAGGAATGAACCATGTTCCCTGATGGTTTGAGCCATCGTTCACCGCAGGAATTGCGCAGGTATGCCGAAGTTTTGGTTTACATTGCTGCAGCTGACGGCGAACTCGTTCGGGAAGAAATCGCAGTGATTGAAGCGATGATGGGCCGTTGTATGATTCATCCGGAAGTTCGGGTGGACATTCGTTCGGGGTTTGAGCATCCCGTCCCCCTTGAACAATCTCTGATAGATTTAGAACAGGGTTTGATTCGTTTCATTCTAAGAGATGCTGCGTTTGTCGCCGCTATTGATGGGAGTTACGACCCGAAAGAAATCAAAGCACTGAAGGCAATTGCCAAAGCAGGAGACATCAGTAAAGAAGAGATTTCCTCTCTTCTTGATTGGGTCGGAGAAGGTTGGAATTGGTATCAAGAATTTTCTAAAATTCTCTAAACAAAACGACAAATTTTGAGCCTTGCGGGAAGAGTCACATTCAAAGATAGAAAGCCGACCCGCTTGGAGTGGTGGGGATGATGCAAAACGGAGTCAGCGGATGGTATGCGCGCCTAGATCGATGTCTTGCTGACCGCAACAAACAGATTGATATCTGGCTCAGCACATGGGAGCAGTCCCTCAAATCCTTCCAACCAATCGCCGCGCTCCTTCCTGAAGATTGGCCAACACTTCCGGCAAATCTTCTGACCGACCCGGGGCATGTGCTTGACCATCTTTTGGCTCGGCACGATGCCGAGTCCGACGGTCGCTCTCCTCGCGGCGCCCACCCAACTCCACCTCGTTTGGCCGACGCCGTCATTGCGTCCGAAATGCGTGAAACTCTCATCAATCCCAAAAAGCCTGTTCAGCAATCAAATTTCCTCATGAGCAATCTTCCTCCTGGCTTCAGACAACATGTCGAGCAACTCAACCTACCCGTAGCATCTCAAGAAAATGAGGTAGACAACGAAGCTGAAGCGGCAGCGGTCGAAGAAGGCCGACGCACCTTGAGCGGTATCCCTCTCCCTGTTGCTGATACTGCAACCGGCGGTGGCTTGTTCCATGCTCGCCTCATTCGCCGTCACGCTGACGCCCACGATGAGGCCGATGATGAAATTAAGAAAGAGGATACGCGACGTTTCTTCAGCAACATCCAACTTCTTGATATCGATCCATTGGTTGTTCAAAGCACAAAGGCACGACTACTTCTGGAATCCATCCGACACGAACTGGTCAGTTTCGGCCCTGAAACTCCTGGTAAAATTTCACGAAAAGAAATGGAAGCCCTCCTTGACGAAGGCGTTCAGCAGGGTGATGCACTCCAAGGTGAATGGCCGTGGTCACAGCAACCACGATTGGTCCTCACCAATCCTCCTTGGCTCCGAATCAAAGACCGTTTCCGCGGGATGGAAGACGGAAGCCGTCTTCGCAAGGAACTTGGAGAGCAACTTCGCGCCCTCCAAGACGACGATAAGCCGCGCTTCTCAACCATGCGGGGCAACGTCAACCTCTACCGCCTGTTCATTGAACGCAGTTTGCAAATACTGGAAGAAGGTGGACGATTGCGGATGGTTGCGCCAGATAGTTTGTTGCGTGAACAATCCTCTCATCCGCTCCGAGAACTCCTGGTCAAGGAACATGCTTGGACACAGGTATGGGCTATTGAAGAAGCAAACTTGCTCTTCCCAGGAATGACACAAGGCGTTGTCGTATTGGGCATCACAGCCAATGGCGACAGAACCAATCTCATGATCCACGGGCCAATTACACGATCCGACCTACGCCGAGATGGTGAAGGACTATCGAGTCGTGTCCCGGTCTTTGAATTGAAAGATGAGCGATGGACCTCGTGGGCCCGCGACACATGGGCTGTTCCACGGCTCCCAAGGGACCGTATTGAACGCAAGTATACGCTTGAGGTTCTGGACCGATTGGCCTTGCTCCCTCGCTTGAGCGATGAAACACACCCGCTTACAACCAACGAACGACAAGTTCGTGTTCGCGTCGGTGAAATTGACCAAACTGCTCATGCGAAATTCATAGAAACATGGGTCAAAGGGAAGCGCAGTCGCCCGTTCATTCGTGGCGTGCACTTTTCGGAAAATGAAGATGGAGAGGTCTTTATTCGCCATCCTGCCTTTAGAACCGATATCCCTTCTCGCGCCAGTGAACGGCAACTCGCCATGTGGATTGGAGACCATCACCCTCGCTTCGGCCCCAGACTGGCCTGCCAAGCTATTGTCAACGCTCACCAAGAGCGCCGACTCCGATGGGCAGTAATCCCTGAAGGAAGTGTGCTGGGCAACAGTGTCAACCACATTGAGCTCCATCAAGAAATACAAGATCGTCTCGTTTCTGAGCATGAAAACCTTGAATCAGGCCTAAATTGGTTGTGTGAGCACCTCAACAACGATGACCTCGACGAGTGGGCTCGTGCTTGGGCTGCAAACAATAACGTCAACAATTACGAACTGGAAATGCTTCCGTTGGAATTGCCTGAGGCTTTTCCACAAATCAGCACTATCACCAATTGATTGTATGATTTCGCGAATTTAATTTCCGATATCGCACCTTGGTAGCCCTAGATTTTATATCACATAACCCGTTGGAAAAGGTTGTACGACTTTTCGGAGGACGCAATTCAATGGGCATTCATCCAAAAATCGGAATCACCGGCTTGCCTCGTAGTGGAAAGTCCGCAGTAATGGAAAAAGTTCTCAAAATGCTCGTAGATGAGCGCACGCGAGAAATAAAAATGCGTGGAGGCACCGTTGAAAAGCCAATATTGGGTGGTCTTCGAACCGAACCACTCCTCGAAAACGGAGAACGGTTAGGATACAAAATCATTGATGTTGTTACGGGAGAAGAGGGCATCATCGCCCACAAGAGCATTGATTCTCGCCTACGGGTTCTTGGATACGGCATAGATATTGAAGAATTGAACAGGGTTGCCATTCCAGCGATTGATTACGCCCAGCATAACTGTGAGGTCCTCGTCATCGACGAAATTGGTAAGTTTTCAGTTGAATCAGAGGCTTTCGTTAGCGCGGTGCGCAGTGCTTTAGAAGTGGATATGCCCACCTTACTAACCCTTCACAAGAAGAGCCGTCACCCACTCTTGCAAGACATTCGTCGTCGTGACGACGGTCGTATACTCGAGGTCACTCCGGTTAATCGGGCATTATTGCCGTATAAGATTCACAAATTGATGCGAGAAACCTACTGAGCATATCTGGCTCATCGGTTGATTCATCCGTAAGAAGTTCTTGGAACGTTCATGCACCCTCCTGCAGTTGCAGTTTCCCGACTCCTCATGGGGGCTGGCATGGGGTTGCTCCTCGGCGTTGGTTTTGCTATGCAAGATCAACGTTCATCGTTGGATTCAATCAACGCAATCCATGGATTTGCAATTGTTGCTTTGGTGTGCTTGGTCCTTGGTTGGCAACTTTCTAATGGAAAAGGCCCTCTTGCTTCACAATTTTCCAATGAAACCGATGAAGTAATGGCTGCCCGAGTGAAGGATGATATTGAGGATGTACAACGGTCTGAAGATGTTAACAATGCTTGGGCTGAACTTGAATCTAAGGTTTTGACCAGCGAATTGAATGAAGAAGAATAAAGAAGCCGAAAATCGGTGCATTCATGAGGGGCCTCCTCATCAGCAAAATGAGGCAGCACTATGAGTGAAATCCCAGAAGACTTGTACTACACCAAAGAACACGAATGGTTGAAACTTGATGGGGACACCGTCACCATTGGAATTACCGACCACGCTCAAGAAATGCTGACTGATATTGTTTACATTGAACTGCCTGCTGAAGGTGACGTCATGGACGTCATGGGCGAATTCGCTGTGGTGGAATCTGTCAAATCCGCATCTCCGATTTTCGCACCGCTTGCTGGAACCATTACAGCGGTCAACATGGACCTTGATGACACTCCTGAATTGATGAACACCTCTCCCTACGGCGAGGGTTGGATTGTCAAAATGACACTCGACAACCCGGAAGGCGTTTCCGAACTCATGGACGCTGCTGGTTACAAGGCTGAAATCGGCGAGTGAGCCGTTTGAGCACATCTCCCTTCTGGAGCCTCTATGTTGATGGCTCTTGTCTTGGGAATCAAAATGTCGACGCACAAACACCTGCAGCCTGGGCCTTAGTGGCTGTCAAAGGCGACTCCGGGTTGGGTAGGGGGACCGGTGAAATTGTTGAAGAGACCTCAGGACGAGTAATCACTGACCCCGATGGAGAGGGATTCATTGGTGCTGAAGTAGGCTCAAACAATACAGCAGAGTTGTGTGGGTTCGCAGCAGCTCTCCGTTGGCTTCTCGTAGAGGGGGGCGAAGAGTCCGCTGTGATTCGTGCTGATTCCCAATATGCAGGCAACCTTGCTAGTGGAGCATGGAAAGCAAAGGCCAACAAAGAATTGGTTCGCCAGGTGCAATTGCTTTGGAGAGAAGTTGCAGGTTTACGGCCGCTAACATGGTCGCATGTGAAAGCACACCGAGGTCACCGTTGGAACGAACGTGCTGACCATCTGGCTCTGCGCAGAGCACAGGGCGATCAACCCGAGCCACTCACCTTTTGGAAGCCCGGGCAGCGTTAATCGTTCAAACGCTCTTGAAGCCAGTTGAGCAGAGCTTCCGAATATTCCGGCCGGCGTAGTGCATGGTCAACTTGGGCCTTAAGCCACGAAAGTGGTGAGCCTGAATCATACCATTGCATTTTATCCAGAAGAACGCCATGGAGGGTTCCTTCATTCATCCAATGCTCTTGTAGGGCAATGGTTTGTAAATCCCCACACCGTTCATACGAATACTCTTCCAACAGGGCTTGGGTTGTGTCTGGAAATACGTATCGACCGCACAATGCCATGCGACTTGGTGCTGTAGCGAGAGGCGGTTTCTCAACCATTCCAGTGATGGTGTTCTCAGTCATGGAAACAATCCCATAGAGACTCACTTGGTCTTCTGGAACTTCCATCAATCCAACGGTGGCTTGACCGTGCTGATTGAATTGTTCAACCAACTGCTGAGAAGCAGTAGAGGGGGCGAACGCCGTTGTTGGGCTGTGGATGTCCATGAGAACATTATCCCCTAGCAAAACCAGCATGGGCCCTTCAATAGCATGAAGAGCACACTGCAGTGCATTTCCAATGCCCTTGGCTTCATGCTGAATGTGAGTGAACACCTCAATGTCTTTTGTGATGTTGAAGAGAGATTCATCAAGTTCGGGCCTCATTGATGCTAGGTCAGAACGATCGGCAAGAAAATCTCCGAGGTTTTTCCGTGGAGAGAGGATGATGTGAAGACGAGTTGCTCCAGCATTCTTGGCTTCCATAACCAAATGTGTGAGCAATGGGACATCAATAAGTGGGAGCGTTTCCTTGGGTTGAATTGCACTTACTGGGAACATCCGAGTGCCTAATCCCCCAGCTACAATCACGGCGTCACGAACTTGCTGCATAGTACTGCGACAAAGGCACAGGCTTTCAAGCGTGGCCCACCACGCAGGAAGCATGGAGGCAAAAACCGTCTCGATTTCCCTCACGGTGGCAGGAGCAGTACTTGTGGTACAGACCTTCATCGATGTTGCACCTTCAGGGCCGTGGGATTCCGCATCATTTAGCCGCGGCGTTCTCGGATTAGCGGGTCTTTCCTGTTTGTATCTTGCTTGGTATGAGCGCACATTTGGCCGATTTGGGATTGCGCCGACTGTTAACAGATGGGAAAATCCCGAAGACACATGGTTGTCAGTCGTTGTTTTCGGCCTGGCTTGTCTGGTCATGACTCGCTTGCTCTCGTTATTTGATGCGAATGGTGTTGCTCCAGAGCCAGCTGGATTGATTCTTGCCCTAATAGGGTCACTTGCGCTGTTTAACGGATGTTATGTTTGGTCAATTACCAAAGGGCCTCTTGCTCTTGATGAAGAAGAGTAATCAGTCAAGGAAGCCAAGTTCTTGGTCAAGGAAATCAAGTGCATCCTCTAATTCGGGGAGCTCTCCTGGTTCTTCCAATGTTGACTGGGGAAGAGGCTTCTGTATTGTGGTTGGATGTGAGCCGCCTTCGGACAGCCATGTCTTCCATGATTCGCAACGCTCTGGGCGGCGGAGAGTGAGGATTTCCCAAAGCGGTTCAAGGTCGGCTTTTTGCTCGTGAAGTCCTGTTATTCGCTGGGCAAATTGTTCGGAGTCAACCTCTTCCATACGGATGAGTAGTTCTCGTAGTCGGGTTCGGACGACTTCGTCGCCGTCACACCAGAGTTGGTGAAGAAGTCCCCGAGCATCGGTCGAGTCATACTCGATGTACTCCCGAAGGTTTGGAACGAGATTCCTTCGAACAACAGCCAATGGGTGGTGTGCAAGTGATGCTAAACGGTCTGCCCATTGTGCCTTGTCAAGATACTTCAAATCTCCAACAGTTGCACTTGCTGCGGCCAATACACTCTCGTCTTCGGAGTCGAGCATGTCATTGAGAAAGGGGATGGCGTCTTCACCAAGTCGGCGGAATAATCGGGTCAACACGTCGGCTAAACCGCGCTGAACCAATGGCTCATCTCTAGCATGAAGTCGTTGGGTGAGTTCAAGTCCAAAGTCGCGGTCGGCTTCAACGGATTTTGCAAGACAAAGCGTCACTTGGGCTGCGATTTCAGGGTCTTCATCTGCTGCCCGCCTCAGTAGAATTTCTTTGAGGCCTAACGGTTCAACCAAGGGTTTTCGTTCCATCAACAGCCGAATCCATTGCATCAAAAGCAGGCGGCGTGGGGAATCGCTGTTTTCCAGACGTTCAAGAAGCCAAACTGCCGCCTCAACACCTTGTGTGTGAGCCACGACGACCGTCGACATTCGCGGGACAACTGCGGTAGGATTCCAATCCATGTGCTGCGGTCCAGCGTCGGGCTGGGTATGCCATGTCCCTGGGCGCTCGGCGAGTGCGATGGATTCTACAAGGTGGTATCCTTGGTGAACAGGTTGGCCGTGAGGTACCGTTGAAAGCCCGTTGAGCAAAGCGATACTAAGCCACCAGCGATCCGTATTAGGTGCATGCGGGTCAAACGCTTGAGCCAGCCAGTCGGTAGCGATGCAAAACAAAAGACGGTTTGATACTTCACTCATACGACGTTTTAGCCACCGCTCGTGAATCTCGAAAGGATCATCACTGAGGTTCATTCGGTGAGGTACAATCAGGTCGACTACGGAATTAAGATGGCGGTCAAACATGCCACGGTCAACGTTGAGGATTCCAAGACCTTGTTCAAACAACACGTGAGGTGATGTTGGAGCAAGAGCCGGGAAGTCTGGGTCGCTCATTGGTGGAGAAGGAAGAGGCCAAGCGATGGTGCCCCGTTCCAGTGCTTCAACCAAACCAGTTGCCACAAGTTCAAACGCTTCGTTTGAAATTTTCTTACGAATCTTGCTCACGCACAACCCCTCCTAACACGGTTCTAAAGGATGCTCTCCTCAAATGTCAAGCTCAATGTTGAGATTTTGAATGAGTTCTTTGTATCGGTTACGGATGGTGACTTCTGTAACTCCAGCAACTTCAGCAACTTCACGTTGAGTTCTGCGCTTTCCACACAAAACCGATGCGATGTAGATAATGGATGCTGCAATTCCTGTCGGCCCTCGACCACTGGTCAATTCCTTCTCTTGAGCGGCCTTGATGAGTTCGTATGCTTTGGCTTCAACTTCTGCATCCAAACCAAGTCCTGAACAGAATCGGGAAATGTAATCTTCGGGTCCTGTTGGCATGATTTTCATCTTGAGTTCTCGGACCATGAATCGGTATGTTCGGCCAATTTCTTTTCGGCCAGTACGAGATGCCTGTCCAATCTCATCGAGTGTTCGTGGGACTCCACATTGTCGGCAAGCTGCGTAAAGCGATGCTGCTGCAACCCCTTCGATAGAACGGCCTCGAATCAAACGCTTGTCAACTGCTTTCTTGTAGTTAACAGCCGCAGCCTCACGAACGGATTTCGGAAGTTCAAGACGGCTGGCCATTCGGTCCAATTCTGCAAGAGCCATAGCCAGGTTGCGCTCTGTAGCGTTGCTGACTCTGCTTCGCTTCTGCCACTTTCGCATCCGGTAAAATTGAGAACGGTATCGAGAATTGATGGTCTTTCCAGAATAATCCTTGTTTTGCCAATCAATGTCTGTTGAGAGACCTTTGTCGTGGAGCATAACGGTCATTGGTGCACCGGTACGAGCACGCTGGTCGCCTTGCTCGGGTGAAAAGACACGCCATTCTGCACCTTGGTCGATAACGTTGTCTTCCAACACCAATCCACAGTCGTCGCAAACAACTTCGCCACGTGTTTCGTCTCTCGATAGTGAACGACTTCCGCAGTCGCTGCACTTGACAATATCTTCTACTTGCTGATCATCCATATGTTCCACTCCAACCCACTAAACTAGTGAATCTATATAAGGCCTTTTGGGTTTCGTATTTAAATTTTTTGGAATAGAATTTGCTCCCTCTTTTGGGATTGTCGAGTTATTAGAACCGAAAGTTCTGATTATTAACGATTCAATAACGGTTATTATCTACACCACTGTGGGGAAAACATGAACCGACGCACTTCTCAGAATCAGAGGAAAGTTCGACTGCCAAATATACTTCGCCGTCAACCTAAGAAAGCCGTCACAGAAGAAGTTACGCAAGAGGTCGCCGCTAAAGCTGATGACCCTTCTTGCCAAACACGTGGCTGCGGCTGTGGAAATTGAGTACGAACTCAAGATTCATTCGCTCAATGTGAGCACTCAGAGGACCCATTGCTATCCAATGGAAGAATTAGCGTTTGAGTCATACGCCCTCTGGTAATCCTCTGTTCCTGTCTGAAAGGCACTGAATTAGGCGTCGGTTGGCGTTAGATGCCAATCAAAGCCCGAGGAGGAGCAGAAGCAACATCAATACTGCGATAATGGCATTAGCTGTTCTAAGTCTGTTCCAACGATTCCATGGCGTTTCAAAACCAGTACGGAATATTGCGGCTTCAGTGTCCTCCAATCCCTCAATATCCAAGTTTTGTAGTGAATTGTTGAGAGGAATATTAAATCGGAATGTTGGTAATTGGACTCCGAGTAAATACAGAACTGATGCAATCATGAGGAGATAGAAATGGGTGCCGCTTAAGTTCATGATTCCCAATACAGATGTGATGATCACTGAGAGAATTGAACCGCCCCAGACCAAAATAAAGAGCGGTTGTTCGTCCTGTATGATTCCATCCATGTATTTGAACGCCAAAAGAAACTCCTTGTCAGGGAGTTTTGCAATACCTGGCATCACGACGACTGCAAATCCAAACAATAGCCCTGCTACTAACGAGCAAAACATAATCGACAATAGGAGGGTCATATGCAGAGGGTCCATGGCTAAGGCCATACGAAGTTGTTAACAATTCTTCCTCATTACGAGTATGCGTAAAATACCTATCGCGTCAGTACCCAAGCGATATGCGTCTCACGCGGAGGTGTTGAATGGTTGCTGGGAAAAGGGTTATTTCTTCACTCAATGTGGATGATTTATGAGTTCAACAAAATTTCAACATGCCATCCTATTTTCAACTTTGATAATTACCTCTTCACTTGCAGGTTGTATCGGAAGCGACGAGGACAACAATGTAATCTCTGATTATGAAGATAATCTCAACGAGAGAGATCAAGAAATTGAAACTCTCGAGGCTGAACTCGCTAACCTTACAATGAATTTGACGAGTATCGCGGAAGAATCTGAAGAGGAAATCGCTAACCTTTCAATGAATGTAGCAGAGTTAACGGGAGAAATTGCCTCTTTAGAAAACCAATATTCATTGTTAATGATGAATTATAACTACTCAGTTTTATACTCAGAGAATCTATCATCTCAATTGATTGTTTGTGAAATAATTTTTGGCCCACAAGCCCCAACTTGCCTTGATGCTGAGGGGTGGTATTTTGAATATAGGATTAAGGAAGATATGGAGCAAAACCTGTCTTATGCTTTGGAGTATGTCGAGTGGATGGAATCGCACCTAGTTGTTCATCTCATCGGTGTAAATTTGAGTGGTGCAGATTTATCTTTTGCAGACCTAAGTGATTCTGTAATCGTCGATTCCAATCTCTCAGGGGCAGACCTTCGCGGGTCATTTTTGAATGACTCAAATTTATCCGGGACTGATTTTAGTTACGCCCAATTAGATTATGTCAATTTCGGGATTTTCGCTAATCTAACAAATACAAGTTTTAGAGGCGTTAACCTTGGAAATGTTCAGTTCAATCGGCATATATCCTTCGATGGAGTTGATTTTAGTGATACTATTATTGGGGATAATTTTGATTGGAGCCCAGTATTTTACAACGTGAACTTTAGTGGGGCAGATTTTACACAATCTGACATATCTTCTGGTTCGTTTGATTTTGTAGATTTGACATATTCCAATGGACTGGCATGGGTATCAGATGGTGCATACTTTGAGAATTCAGATTTGACAGGAGCGACAAATGCTGTCCCGTATGGTTCGTATTGGTTCAATACAATTTGTCCTGATGGAAGTAATTCGGATGACAACGGAAATACCTGTGAAGGCCACGGAATTTGAACAAAGAGTTGCAATTGTTAGGTAGTTGAATCTAGACTGCCAACAAATTGATTCGGATAAGTTGCAAGGGTCTATCCGAAACCCTTTGCATTTTATTTCCTGATACAAAGGGAATTCACTGGGCCGATAGAGACGCTAATGTCAAGGATGAGTCAGGAATGCACGGCTCGTAATCGGACGTAATGAACTCCAGAGGCGCCCCCATGCCCGTATTCTGAGGGACTAAATGTGAACGATTCATCCACAGTGGCTGGCATTCCATCCTTATCAGCAAACGGACCGCTATGGGCAAACGATGTCCCATTCCATGAAGCTGCATAGAATCTGTCGTCCGCGCTCAGGTCTTCGATTGTTCCGTATTCCAGGTCAATTGCAGCATCCGGCCAAGCATCGAATCTGAATACTACGATATCGATTTCAATGGAAGTTGCATTCAATAAAGAAGGATTCAGTGTTACATTATCATCGTAGTGCCTCACCACCAAGAGGTCGTTGCGAATAAGGTCGGTTGTACCAACTTCATGCCCGTGCCATTGATCGTTAACCTTGACATAGGGTTCAATCAAAAGATCGCTCGGCTGGTACTCACCTGCAGTATCGTCAAACTCCCAAAGGACCATCCATCCTGTCGCCTCACTTAATCCGATAACAGGAACCAACCATGGTGCTTCAATGCACAACGTGACATCTCGAGCACAGGGTTCTGGACTTCCACGATTTCTTGTGATAATGTGGCTTACTTCACGGTCACTCATCCAAGAACGAAGAGCGTCCAATGCATGAGGTGGTTCCTTCGAGTCTTCTTTGCTAAGCCATTTTATTTGGAGGTCTTTTGACGATGCAACAAGCGTTGCATCCTCTGGTACTTCATCCGCGATTGAGCGTAGCATGTCCACCCATTCATACGTCCTAGAGTGATAGTCATCGGTCTCGATAAGATGATTCGCAAATGGCGCAACCATTGTCAACACGACTACCAGCACACATAATGCCGGGCGGGCTGCTGAATCAAAACGAGTTTTCTTGGCCTCTATCACGGTTGGTTTATCTCCATCTCTTTCCGACGCGCCAATACTAAATTCGGGTTGTGGGTTGATCAATTGGCTCGTCCAAGTTATGAACGGGTCAAACGAACGGGCTGCAAGTGCACAGAACAACGGAATCACCAAAATCATGTATCGAGCCTCTCCGTATCCGAGAAGCAAACTGTAGATCATAATGTGCGGGATGGTGATGGCTGAAACTACAGCAAGTTGGCTCCATTTTTTATCCCGAATGAGCAGGATAACACCCAATAGAGCGAGGAACCAAATTCCCTCTGAAAGGAGTTCTAATCTAAAATCCAAATATCCGAAAACAGAAAAGTTCTCTGCCGACCATCCAACGCCTTCAACCGGGTCCAGTGCACGGTCAACGGGCGCATTGATTTGTGGCCGTAACGATGCCAATAGGTCACCTGTTTCCATCCAATCATTGAGCATGAAGGGAAGTACGGCAAATGACCAAGCAAGAATGAACCACATCATTGGCTTTATTTTTCTAGCCATTAATCCTGTAAATCCAAGAACGCCCAGCAGATACGTGAATGAATATCTCGCCAACGCCACTCCTCCTGATGAAAAGCCAATGAAGAGCATCATGATTGCTGAAGGCTTTTTCCAGTCAATGTGCAATAAAAGATTCATGGCTGTAGTTGCCAGCATAGCCGCAAAAATTCCATGATAATATTTTGGGCCCCAGTCAATTACAATGGGTGAAGTAATTGCTGCAACTGCAAAGAGCGTAGCTGGCACTGTTGAAGCCCCGAGTCTTCTACCAAGAACATAGGTCTGTAAACCAAAAAGCAACACGATACCTCGCATCAAAACCAGTGATAGCGCCCCACCCTCATCAAAAGCAAGCGTTGAACTGAGCAAGACCGGCAATAATGGTGGCCTGAAAATCCGGTTACTGAAGGCCTCAAAATCCAAAAGATCCGCATAGGTCGAAGCCTGCACAATATGATACGCGCCGTCATAGTGTACGGGATAACTGGTTGCGGGTCGAAGAAGTTCACAGAGAACGGTGATGGCGACAAGGGTGAGAAGCACCAAGTGAGAAGAGGTTGACTTGCTTGATGCTGCTGGAGCGAACCGTTGTGTGATGTAGTAGCTAAGCGGCAACAAGAGCAGGCAGGAAAGAATCGATATTTTGTACCCAAGAAGAATGAGATTCAGTTGCAACCATCCGAAAATCAGCACCACTATTGGGGCAAACAAAAACCACCGCTCAAAAGCGTCAACATCAATTGACTCCTTCTCCATTATTGACAAGGGATTGAACTGAGGTTGTTGTTCTTGTGGTTCTAAACGCAAACAAGGTAATCTTTCAGTCCGCACCTAGGCCGTCCAAGGCAGTTCATTCCCAAACCGTTTCATGACATGTCTGTGGGGGCCCGTTCCAATGTGATAGTTCAGCCACGACTTGGTGTCGTGCCGGCAACTGCCTCGTTTATGACCGCCCTGATGGTGGATAGGCCATGGACTGGAAAACACATATTCGCACGGGCTCAAAAGCAGCAGGGGCTATGGCAGCCATCAATCTCTTGATTCTTGGATTCATGATGGTTATTGGCTACAACACCACCCCACTTGACCCAAGTGGAGTTGAGATCCCAATTGTTGTTTTTGCAATTGCAACGATGATCGGCGGAGGAATCGTTCCTGGCTTGATTGGTACAGTAACTTGGGTGAAGGTTAACGAACGCTGGAGTGAACAATCACGGATTCTGTTTACACTTCTTGCACTTGTAATTGCTTCAATCATGACGCTTCCATTCACAAATCCGAGAGTCCCAACAGGTGATGCATATGTCTTGACTGCTGTACTCCATTACTCCACGGCAATCCTTGGGAGTTGGTTTATCCCTTACTTCTCAAATGCTGACAAGTCCACAGGGCACGAATGATGTTGAGGCAGCGGTCTTGTTCCGGTTCGTTCACTTCAGTTGCTGATTTTCATCAGCTGGTTCAGGAAACGATAGGAAGGTGTTTCACAGAAGGGGCTATTCCCAAGTCGTCCGGGAAGAACATGGTTGGTTCCGGCACAGGAATCGGAGATATTTCTCGCCCAACTAGGGCAACACGGCTTGGACGGGAGTCAGAAAGAACCTCGCGGTTTGTAAGTGGGGCGATGTTGTTAGAGAAATCCATGATATCGTCGTGGCTCGGCATGTTCTCCATCGACAAATTTTCTCGACTGTGTCCGACGAAGACGTAGCCTTTGTTTTCAATAAAGTCCGGGTCAGCACGATTGTCCAATGCAGCAAATTGAGAGATATGTTCATCGCTCATATTGATTCCTTTCATCAACGTGTGGCGGCATACGATTCGCGTGTCAAGAGATGGGAGTAAGTCAATGGTCTTCTCGAATTGTTCCCATGCGCCGTGGTTGTATTTTGGTCGGCAAACATCGTCAAACACTTGCTTGTTTGGAGCATCAACTGAAACATAGAGTTGGGTTGGGAGGGTATCTAATTTTTCAAGAACCTTCGGAAGGGTTCCATTGGTTACCAACATGGTTGTCATCCCGTGTTTGTGACACAAATCCATATATTCTGAAAGGCGAGTGTAAAGGGTTGGCTCTCCATTAAGTGAAATTGCAACGTGTTTTGGGTTTTGGGCGTCAAGCCACTTTTCACGAGGCACTTTTGGATTACCTCCAAAACCAGAAAGAAGGCGACGCTGAGCGCGTACGGATTCGTAGAGTAAATCGAGAGGGTCTTGGTCTGTGAGTTCAAGCGTGTCCATGTGGGGTTCTCGCCAACAGTACGTGCAAGCGAGATTGCACTGGTCGACGACTGGAGACATTTGCATGCAATTATGGCTTTCAACACCGTAGAATTTTCCCTTGTAGCACTGTCGGTCGCGAAGCAGAGATTCTTTGGTCCAGTGGCACGTTTTCACACCGCCATGTTCGCCAACAATGTGGTAGCGTTGTTTCTGTAATTTGGCCTTGAGTTGTGGGTCCATTCCTGCCATGCAATCACACCCTTAGCCGTAATCCTCTGTTGGGCATTTGCCCGGTAGGGAGCGGCTCGGATGGTAACTCGTCAGGTTTCAATGATATCAAAGCCTCGTTGAGAAAGTGGCTTTAATTTGGGCCTCTAGGGGGAACTATGGGGCTGTTTGATTCAAAGGGGTCTACATCGAAGTTTTTGCTTCAATACCTCATCGGTTTTCTTGCGTTCTGGGGAGGATTATTTGCCGTATTCTTCTTCTTCAACAACTCAGATTCGGTTGTCATAAACGCTGACGGAGAAGTTCACCTTGGAGCGCCTGAAACCTATTTCCAATTCATGTACGTCATTGGGCCAGCAATACTTTGCATTAGCATGATTCTTAGTTCAATACTGGTTGGTTTAATGACTGGGGTTCGGAAGGGTGCTGAAGCCATGTTCATCGGAATTGCCTGTACACTTCTCGTTGGTTTTTTTGTGACCAACATGATCTCTGGTGCGCTGGACAGTAATTTCTACGACGCAACAGGAACATTCGGCCTGGTCGAAATCCCCCCTGAAGCAACATATGCATCCAACCTCTTCATAGGAAACCTCATGCTTTGGGCTAATTTCCTATTAGAAGTGATTCGTTTTAAACCTGAGAAGGTGTTAGCTGAATTGTGAATTACGCTCTGCCTTGGAGCATTGAACAACCCTTTCTTGGAGATAGAACACTCCGAACTATGTCGGAAATAAATTATCGACCTTTTCCCGAAGTTCACTTGTTAAGAATTGGGATAAATGCATTTGCAGCCTTTTCACAAGCATTGGCAACGTCATCAAGGCGTTGCAAGACTCGGTACATGTGCATGGCCGCAAGCGGTGAATCGTCCCCGTTGCTGAACACATACCTTGCTGCTGCTGCCTCAACTGTATCTGCCTCGTGCTCCATGAGATTCACTTCTTTGATGTGCTTTGCAAGTTCATCCCGGGCTGCTTTGGTTTCCCCACTGATGGTAAACTCCCTTAGTGCGTTGACAGTGTCTTCGTAAGTTGCAACCGTTGCTGCAACCGCTTCGGCCATTTTCTTGAGGTTGATTTTCGCTTCATCGTCGTCATAGAGGTCTCGGAATGCAAGCTGTTCGGCAACGTTCTGAGCATAGTCCGCGATTCGATCTTGGCGTGAGACCATATGAAGGAAATCATCCATGCCAACCTGGACACCAAACCTCATGTCGTCACTCACCATTTTACGAAGTTCCGCCTTCACATTGTCAGCTTCCAACTCAGCCTCGATTGTGGCCTGTATCGCTTCAGATGGGTCATTTCCATCACAGGCATCGTTAACTGCCTTAAGCATGTGATTCACGGTTACTTCGACCGTTTGAGCGTGCTCATGGAATTTGTGGAATGGGGATACAGTCAATCTGTCCTGACTGGCGTCGGACAGTGCGTCTTCTATGTGGATTTCTCCGCCACTTTTCCAGATTGCGTATCCGACGGCAATGAATGAAATCGGTAGAATCACGATCATGTTCAACACGGAGCCGCCCGAACCAACAAAGAGAACAATGGCTCCAAATGCTGCTACTGGGACACTCGCCACCCAAGAGGCTGCAATTTTTCCAAACACTCGGAAGTCAACCGCTTTTGCACCGCCAGCAAGCCCTACACCAACAACGGCACCGACCAATGTATGCGTTGTTGACACTGGAACAGCAAGGAAGGGCATTGAAAAGATGAGAATTGTCGTCGCTGCTCCGAATTCAGCAGCGAAACCACGGGTTGGTGTAATGTCGGTGATTTTCTTACCGATGGTTTCCATAACTCGCCAACCCCATGTCATGACACCGATTGCGATACCAACAGAGCCGAGGAGAACGAGCCAAAGCGGGATTGGGGCTTGCTCAGCCAACTGAAGTTCGGGGTTGGAGAATACGTCCCAAACGGCTGCCATTGGTCCAATAGCATTCGACCGGTCGTTCGCTCCGTGTGCGAAAGCGACGTATGCGGCGGTAATGATTTGCAACCAAACAAAGATTCGTTCTACACCCTTGAATCCTCGCACTTCTTCCTCAATGTCAACTCTGCGAAGAACGAAGTAGAGGATAAGGCTTGCAAAAGCACCGATCATGGCTGCAAGAAACAAAGCGTTGAGTGGAAGCCATGCATTTTCCGCGTAGGGATTGAAGACACCGTTCTCCTTTGCAGGTAACCAGTTTGATTTGTCAATCCAGCCGTTTGAATGTGCTCGAGAAATAAAACCCTTGAGCGCTTTGAACTGCAGAGCGAGGCCCAGAACAAAAAATGTGGGAAAGGCAAGAATAGGAGCGAGCCACTTTGACCGAGATACTGGGTCGTCGTTATCCAATACTGTTTTCTTGATAATCATGTACGAAAAGAAGGCAATGAGGGCGCCCATCAACGGGCTTGCAACCCAGGACATGACAACTTGACCAACTTTCTCCCAGTCGATGAGTTCCATTTCCCACTTGACTTCAAGGACCAATCCAACACCGATGATTCCACCGATAATCGAATGGGTCGTAGACACAGGGAGGCCCAGGCGTGTCGCGATGGTCAACCATGTAGCGGCCGCCATCATTGCTGCAATGAATCCAAGAGCGATATCTTGGGACAAGAGGGTGTCGACAACAACTCCATCATCATTGAACGGCACGACAAGAATACCCTTTCGCACCGTATCGGTCACGGCGTCCCCAGCGAAAAATGCTCCAGCGAATTCAAAAATTGCTGCAATGACCACCGCTTGTTTGAGTGTTAGCGCTCGTGAACCAACAGAGGTCCCCATAGCGTTTGCGACATCATTTGCTCCAATGTTCCATGCCATATAGGCACAGACGACAATTGACAGACCGATCAAAATGAGAATAAGAGGCTCCATGTTATCCTCCATAGAATATTGGTACTTATACGAAATTGTGTATAATCTATATAGAAGTATATTGGAGCGTAGGTTATGGCTCTTGGACCGGGTGACCACGAAGTGAGAAAATTACAATCAACGGGAGGCAGTACGTTTACGTTGAGCCTTCCGAAGCCCTGGATCCTTGAGCAGCAGTTGAAATCTCGAGATTCTCTCCGAGTTGATTGGAGACCAAGTGGTGCATTAAGAATCACTCCTCTGGACTTGGCAACATCTCTTGAGAAGCACGTGTACTTCAATTTTGAAACACTTCCGGAAAACAGCCTTCATGACCATTTGATGGGTGCATACATCTCCGGTGCTGACCTGATAAACATTGAATTTGAGGAGGGGAATCGTCAATCATTAAATCATCCAATTCGGCGGTTTCTCCGAGCAACGCGAGGTTTTGAAATAATAGATGAACGAGAAACACGCTTGGACTTACGCTGCCTTCTGAATGCTGGAGACATGCCCCTCCATTCGAGTCTCAACCGTATGTATCTCCAAGTAACATCACTCATGAGAGACGTCATTAGTGTGTTTGAAGGAGGGGATAAGGAATTCATCAGCGATGCAGAGGAACGTGAAAGTGAAGTTGACGCTTTGCTGTATTTGATTGAACGGCAGGTTCGGATCTTGTTAGATTCGCACTTGGTGGCGACAAAACTGAACCTTACACGGACTCAGGCTCTTGAATATGCCAATCTAGCCCGATGCCTGGAGCGTATGATGGACCACGCATTTACCATGACGCAATTCGTTGTTGAATACCCACAGCTCATCGACCAACATACCAAAGATAGTCCGATTTACCACGTGCCGGAATGGCAGTCAGCATTGAAGGAATTGATGATTAACATACGAACGAGAGATTCAACGCGCATTGAAGAGGCACGTCATCAATTGAAAGCCCTCCAGGAAACGCTCCTGGCCTATGAGCACACGTTACTAAGCAAAAAAGGAACCAGCCAGTGGATGGCGCAAAATCTGAGTTTGTCTGAATCTGTGCGTCGTCTGTGCGCATATTCTCGTGATTTCGGAGAAATCCTCCTCAATATGAAGATTTCAACAGAAATGATGCGGGTTCGTGAAGTGGTGTTGTAAAATACAGTTGGTTTAAATTAAACACCTATGTGTTGGCGAATTCACCGCTGATTGATATAGGGCGGAGTGCAACTATAACATGAGAAACAACTCAGAAGCTGAGCACCATGGACAAAGAATTGGAAACCTACGTAGAATTGACGATGACGAGCCAAAAATACCGAAACGGTATCTTTGGTTCAATGCTAGACCGCCTTGCAACAGCCATTGCATTTTATCGCAGTGGCGTTGACAATCGTGGAGTATACCACGCACGGAAGGGGGCGTACTGAATGGACGACTATCTCGAATCATACGTTGATCAGGCCATGAGTGCCCAAGTACTTCGAAACGGCATCTTCCGTTCTTCACCACTTTCCTGGGTCAAGGGTCTTTTCTCCAAGAGATAAGGATAGGTTTTACAAGAACCAGCAGATAGTTACCATTGATGAGATGGCGATGGTTCCCCCACCTCTCAGGTCTCATAACCCCACTTTCATCACTTGTTGGGCTTTGGCTTGGAGGCTGGTGGATGGGTTTGACGCTCATCCTACTGTTAGCCATATACCCGTTGCTGGATACGCTCCTTGGATTTGATGAGCAAACCGACCCGCTTCAAGAGGGGTTACCTTACAACATCATCCTTCACCTTCATGGAGTCCTCGTTCCGTTGACGGTCTGCGTACTTTTATGGCGTATCTCTGTTGATGGTTTGACATCATTTACTGCCCTTGGAATCCTTTCAGTAGGCCTCAGCAGTGGTGCATCGGGAATCGTTTCTGCACACGAACTTGGACACCGAAAACCCCGTTCTGGAAGTTGGTGGCTGGCTCGACTCAGTTTGTTTTCTGTTCTTTATTTACACTTCACAACCGAACACAACCATACCCATCACAAACATTGGGCAAAGAAGATCGACCCCACTTCGTCTCCGCTAGGAAGAAGTGTATACCGGCATTTCATTACCACCATCCCGCTTCAAGTCCGAGGTGCTTATCGTGCACGACCAGTAGATACACGACGGTCATTGATGCTTGAAATCGTGTTCCTTTTCGCACTCTATGCTGTCAATCCTGAAGTGTTGTTAGCCTTCGCTGGTCAAGCCTTCATCGCTGTGTTCCTACTTGAGTTTGTGAACTACCTTCAGCACCATGGGTTGTTGCGCGAAGACGGGGAGCGCGCTGGTGCGCAACACGCCTGGGAAAGCCGTCACCGTTTGTCCCGTTGGACGTTGCTTGAATTACCACTACACCCGGCTCATCATATGAAGTCCAGCACCCCATACCATCATCTCAAAACTCATGATGAAGCTCCACAACTTCCCTACGGATACTATGTTATGTTCCTACTGGCGTTGGTCCCACCGTTGTTCAATCGGGCCCTTAGAAACCGCGTTTGACCCTGATTTTACCGGGGCTAGCAAAAAATATGGCCCGAACCGATTATCAACAGTTGGCCCTTGAACCAAGTTGAGGGGGAGCAATGCGAGACAACTGGCCACCTACAAAAGTCGCTTTATCACCCGGAAAGCGCGTATTATTCCTCACAAAGGACCTCGAACTCATCAAGCAACAACTCTACGAGGGGTTGAACCTTAAGATGGAAGATTTGGAGATCGAAGACCTCCTTGACGACATCAATACTGACGTTATGACTCCTGCATGGGTTTGTTTTGACCACGACCCCGCTGAAATTGCAAAGAATGCTTACGCAGGACTGATGCACAATGGGCTCCGTGTGTTTCGGGAAAACGCATTGAAGGACGGAGATTTTGAAGTCATCGTTTCGGGCCAGCGCAAAGGTACGGGTTCAAGCCGAGAAACAGCCGCGCAGTGCGAGCGATGGGCTGGAATCAATATTGTCATCGCTGCCTCGTTTGCGCCAATTCACGAGCGTAACAACATCAACCTCGGCCAACTCATGGCGGGTCACGATGTATTGAAGCGATTGCAAGAAGGAGAGGAAATCTCACTTGAAGAATTCACTGGAGCATACGACCCCGTCACCCAACTCATCATTGAGAGAGGTGGATTGTTTCCGTTTGCAAAGGCACTTCAAGCAAATGAACTGGAACTCGCCCCGCTTAACACTCCATCCAAACCCATGACAATGGCAGAGCACATCATCAGCCGAAATTTGGTAGGGCAGCCTGAAGGGCAGTGTGTTAAACCTGGTGACCCCGTCATTGCTCAAGTTCAGGGAGGGTATTCTCACGAATTCACAACGGCTCAGGTTCACACGTTCCTTCAGGAAGAATACGGGATGGATTACTCGCTTCCGAACCCGAGCAAATTTGCAGTCTTTGAAGACCATCTTCTCTACGCACACCACAATCCAAAGTTCGTTCCGTTTATGCATAAAGTGCAAACCTTGCGCGACCTCCAGGTCGCCTTCCAACAGCATGCTGGCGTCCGAGATTATTCTGCAATCGACGGCGTCTCCCCTGGGATTTGTCACCAAGTTGCACGAGAGGAGTTTATTGAAGTCGGAGATTTCATCCAAGCAACAGATTCTCACACCTGTATGGGTGGAGCGTCAAACGCCCTCACATGGGGCGTAGGTGCCACAGAATATGCGAACCTTGTAAGCGCTGGATTCACCTTTGTCAAGGTGCCTGAATCAATTCGATTTGAACTCGTTGGTGAACTCCACAACGGTTGCACTGCAAAGGATGTTATTCTCGCAATTCTTGCTGACCACGCTCGTGAAGAATTAACCCTGAACCGTAGCATGGAATTTGGAGGCCCAGGCCTTACATCGCTCTCTATTGACGAAAGAGCAACCCTGTGCAATATGGCTACAGAGTGCTCGGGTCGAACTGGTATTTGTGAAGCCGATGATGCCCTTTACGATTGGATGGTATCTGCTCAACCTCACCTGTCAGTTGAAGGTCAGAAAGCGCGTTCGGTTCACCCTGACCCTGGCGCACATTATGACGGTGGCGTCCATGTGATTGACCTCTCAGCGATTGTCCCCATGGTCGCCCACCCGGGCAATCCGGACGAAGGCGTTCCAAGTGACCCAACCAATGGAGCAAACATCAGCGACATCGGACAGGTTAGTATCAACATTGCATACGGAGGCTCATGTACTGCAGGGAAGGAAGATGATATCGCCTACTACGCTGAAGTTTGTGGGGCTGCTCAACAAGCCGGTCTCAAGGTCAAGGAGGGTGTTGAATTCTTCATCCAATATGGATCGGGGCAAGTCAAACAACTCGCCGAAGACAAAGGCTGGCATGAGCTCTTCCAAAGCGTTGGCGTCAACCTGATTGACCCCGGCTGTGGAGCATGTATTGGGGCTGGCCCAGGTGTTTCAATCACTCCAGACCAAGTTACCGTCTCTGCGATCAATCGTAACTTCCAAGGGCGTTCTGGGCCAGGGAAATTGTATCTAGCAAGCCCGCTGACCGTCGCTGCATCAGCATTCACCGGAGTCATTTCCTCATGGCACCCGCAACTCTTTGCTTGATTTCCGCGTAGGTTTTTGACCCCAAAATGGGAAGGCTTCATCCCAATCTTACTGCTTTGTATATGTACCCTCAAACAAGCGGGTAAGCCATCTGTCGGCCCGACGTCATCAAGACGAAGGAGGACCGGTAGGGTGGTGTGCGCATGTCAGGAACTGCAGAACGAATGGCCCAAAACCAAAAGCAAGTCGCAATTTCGGAATTTTTTGAGAAAAATAAGCACTTCTTAGGGTTTGATTCACTCACCCGATCCCTTATCACAGCAGTAAAGGAAGCTGTCGACAACTCACTTGATGCGTGCGAAGAAGCCCGCATCCTTCCAAAAATACGTGTTCAAATAACAAAAATTGATGATAAAAAGAACATCATAGAACTCAAATCCGAAGATAACGGACCCGGTATTCCGCAACGAAGTATTGAGAAAGTGTTTGGACAGTTGTTGTTCGGTTCTCGGTTCCATGCAATTCGCCAATCAAGAGGTCAACAAGGAATCGGAATTACTGGAGTAGTCATGTACAGTCAACTCACAACGGGTAGGAAAACCCATGTGCGTTCGAAAATTGCTACTGAGGCATCGGCTGCCATCGTTGATATCGGCCTCGATACAAGGAAGAATAAGGCCACAAAATCCAACGAAAGCCGAGAGATTTGGGAAAACCCAGATGGTTCCTTCAAAGAACACGGCCTTGAAGTCACCACCCGTATGAAAGCGAAATACCAGAAGGGGCGGCAAAGCGTCTACCAATACCTTCGCATGACCAGTATCGTCAATCCTCACGCAGATATTACCTTCATTGACCCAGAAGGGCAGACTCACCACTGGCCTCGTGTAACTGAGCGCCTTCCAACAAAAGTTGAGAGCATCAAACCACACCCACACGGCATTCACCTTGGAACACTGCAACGCATGTGTACCGAATCCACCGATTCACGCATGACTGTTTTTCTTAGAAACAATTTTTCTGGTATGTCAACCCGTGCTGCCAAGGAACTGTTAGATGTCGCTGAAATTAGCGAAAAGGCAAAACCCAAATCCCTCAAACCAGAGCAATATAGAGCGCTTCTTGAGGCTTTTCAAGGAGAAAGAACATTGAACAACAAGCCCGTTAAACTTCTCAATCCGCCGACGAATTGTCTTTCTCCAATCGAAGAACTCCTCATCAAGAAAGGATTGTCAAAGACCATCGACTCGCGATTCGTTACCACCATGACGCGTTCTCCAACGGTAACACAAGGTAACCCGTACCAGGTTGAAGTTGGACTTATCTTTGGAGAAGGAATGCTAGCGGACAAGCCTGTTGAAGTTCTTCGGTTTGCAAACCGTGTGCCCCTAATGTATCAGCAAGGTGGCTGTTTGCTGACCAAGGCAATTGAATCAGTTGATTGGCGGCAGTACGGATTAGACCAAGCCGGAGGGAGAGGAGTTCCAAAGGGTCCTGCGGCCATACTTGTTCATCTTGCAAGCACTAACGTTCAATTCACATCTGAAGCAAAAGAAGCCCTAGCCGATAACAGCGAAGTATTGGATGAGACTAGAAAAGCCCTCCTTGAGATGGGGCGTGGGTTGCGAAAGCATCTTGAAAAGAAGAAAAAGATGGCGAAAACCCAAGAAAAATTCGAGTTGGTAAATGATATCATACCTGCCATTGCAGAAAAATCTGCACAAATACTTGGCCGGCCTGTTCCCGAATTAGCAGGGTCCATTACCAAGATCATGAGCGCAGTTATCGCAGAAGAAGAAACCGTGTGGAACAAGGAAACCAAGAAAACCGACGTGTCGATTACACTGTTCAACTATACCTCTCGTGCGCGCTCTTACACACTTTTGGCGTCATGGCCAGAGCGTGATGGTGCTGTGATGGAGAACAACAACACGGGTGGAAGAAAAGAGGCTACTGGCGTTTGGGCTTGGAAACTTGAAACGCTTGAGCCGGGACAAACTTACGTCATCAAATATACTCTATCTGGGTTGGAAAAAGGAGATTGGACCGATACGGATGTATTTTTCCGAGGAAGTCAGGACGTCATCGGTGCAACAAAGATGGACGAAAAACTGTTAGAAGAAATCCGAAGGCAAGAGGCTGTTGGAACTACCGAAGAAGAGGGATCTTCGGATGAATCTGATGATGTTGAGCCGCTAGCCGAACCCGAAGTTCCCCCGCCCACTGGGCAGCAAACCCTATTTGGAGGTGGTGAATGATGTCAAGAACTCATACGAATGATGAAACAAAGATTGCCCTGCATGAAGTAGTCGCTGAAATGTACGATAAAATTGTCAAGGGCGAAGCGCCTACAATGACGCTTCCCGTTCGGACCAAAACCAACATTGCTTTTGATGAAAAATTGGGAGTTTACAAGTATGGGAAAAAGCGTTCAACTCGTGACGCTACGAGCCTTGGTTCTGCGAAACAACTTCTTCGTGCCCTGCACGTTGTTGAATTTATTGAGGAAATGATCGATGCTGGAAAGTCATCAACGCTGAGAGAAATGTACTACATTTCAGAGGCGTGGGGTTTAGGAAAATTCGGTTCACAAAATGAATCAAACAACCTAGCAGAAGATTTGGAAGTCGTTACCAAATGCTTGCGCGAAGATTTCAAACTCCGCCCAGAAGAAGACGGCGCTCGTATGATTGGAAACCTTACCTTACGGGAACGAAACCGAAGAGGCGAATGGATGAGAATCAATGCCCGAGATGATGTTGGAGATTCGGGTTATGGCGTACCATACAACGTTGAACTCGAAAAGATTGAGTTGCTTGAGCATGACATCAAATTCATCATGGCCATTGAGACTGGTGGTATGTTTGACCGATTGATTGAGAATGGATTTGATGAAGATTTCAACTGTGGTCTTCTGCATCTTAAAGGGCAGCCTGCTCGCTCAACACGACGCATACTCAAGCGAATGAGCGAAGAGTGGGATTTGCCTGTTGTTGTCTTCCTTGACGGCGACCCGTGGTCATTCCGAATCTTCGCATCCATTGCTTATGGTGCGATCAAGACCGCTCACATTTCTGAATATTTGGCCACGCCCAGCGCCACCTATCTCGGAATCACTGCTGACGATATCATGGCATACGACCTACCGAATGACGACCTATCGCCACGGGATGTTGAGGCACTCAAGGCGGAACTTTCCGACCCGCGATTCGCTGACCCATGGTGGCAGGAACAAATCAACATGATGTTGGAACTCGGAAAGAAGGCTGAACAGCAATCTCTTGCAAAATACGGACTTGATTTCGTAACCGACACATATCTCCCAGAGAAATTAGCTGAACTCGGTTTGGCCTGAGGCCCATGAGCGAGCCTTATGGGGGAAGAGGGTGTGGAAAGCACCATGCAAGCCCCGCCGAAGAAGAAGGGTTCACCCTGGCCCATGCGTCTTATCGCTGTTGGTGGGGCGATGATTCTTGTTGGAATGGTCTTACTCATGAGTCAATCCTCCCATGTTTCTGAGGCATTTGACCCAAGAGAAAACAATCATGGAGAGTACACTGGAACCGGTAGTTTCCCTACCGGGGCTGTTGAAGATACATGCTATCGGTTCTACCAAATTGAGGGAGACGAGAAAATGACGGTCGAACTGAAGCGAGTTGTTGGTGCAGCGCCGGTTGGCGACCCTATTGTTGAAGCAAAATGTAACCTTGATTTTGACGCAATGTCGGGAGACAACACAGATTTTGTGACCGTTGCTTCATGGAAATTGAATGCGACTGAGAAGTACGTTATTGATATTCAATGCGATGAAGACTGCAGTGAAACCGTTGGGTGGTTTGTTTCAATTGACTCGTTTCAAAGCGAGTTCTTTTCTTCAACATGGCTCATTGCTGGAGGAGCAATTTGCTGCTTTGGCGTGTTGATTACACCAATAGCCCTCATCGTTTACCTTGCCTCAAGGCCAAACGGTGGCCCCAGGGTCATGATGATCAACGCTGATGGTTCCATGATTCCCGTGACGGATTTCACCCCCGACCAAACTGTAGAGTTCACGCAGAATACCGGTGCTCCCTCTAACATTGATGAAAGCGTTGCGCCACCCTTTGCAGACACAACTGCAAAGAGCCCACAGAGTGAAGATTTTGTTGATGGGAAAACAGATGTTGCTGCAGGGAACCTCCTCACGACTGAACAGGTTTTTGCGTTAATGAAAGGCGATGTTGAAGCTGCTCAGGAACATGCTCGAACCGACCGCTATCAAGGGGAACAACCCGAGCGAGCTGAGGCTGAGGCTGCTAATGCAGCGGCTATCTTATCCTGGGATGAGGGGGTTGTAGCGAACGAAGCAGTTCCCGAGAAAAAGAAGGAAAGGCCCACTTCAAGAACCTCGAACAATACTTCTACCTCGGCTGAAAATAATAACGGTTGGAAAGACTGGGACGAACAATAACCAAATCGGTGAGTTCATAGAGGTCTGAGCACTACCCAACCATAGGTTGAGAAGATGACGGACCTCGATACGGCACTTTACTTGCTTCAAAATAAGATTCGTCGCCATATTGTAGAGCGATTGGTTCGGGAGCCGCATTATGCCATGCAACTTGCCCAACTCATCGGCGTAAGTCAGCCTGCTGTCGTTAAACACCTCACTGAGTTAGAAAAGGGCGGATTGGTTTCCAAGGCTAAGGTTCCTTCGGAAAAAGGCGGGCCGCCGCGAACCGTATACAGCGTGGACAGAGCTTTCTCACTCCACATTGACCTCGGTCCAGACCTCTTCCGTTGTGAAACACGTAAGCTACCTAAGGGCGGACCTATGCGCCTCTCTCCTAAATTACCGAAGGCTTCCGTACCGATTGCTGAGTCGTTGAGCGGTAGGAAAAAAATAGCCGTTGCAGAGGGATTAGCCCACCTACGAACACTTGCCCAGGTTATGGATGACTTGGATGCACAACGCGATGCATTGGTCTCACTCCATCAACACATCCGTCAGCGCGTATCTGCTGGAGTCGAAGCCGACTTTACCCAGTATGAAGAGCGCACCATCGTACAGTCGATGGTTGAAGCCAGTGGAGAAAGGCTTGACATAACCTCTCTTATTCGAAATGAATTGGTCGGAGACGCTAACGTGAGTGAAATGATTGAAACCATCCGTTCTCAGCTTGAGCGTCAAATCGCCCGCCGTTCAGGTCACATCATAGCGGCTCCGCTCAACACAGAGTTGCGCTGGTACCTTGGACCAGGTTCAAACTAAGCCCGAAGGCTGTTTGATCCTTAGACGTCTTCTTCGGAAAGAACCGAGACAAGCGACGACTGTTCTGCAAGACGCTTGTTGACATCATCACGGCGGCCTTTACCAACAAGGTAAACCACGCCGAGCAGAGCGACGGTAAGAATGATCACTGCAAACGGCAGCGCTGTCTTTCCAATCACTTCACCAGCCACGTCAAAGAACGGGCTGTCAGATTCAAGAGCTTCTCCAACGGCTTTCACGTTGTCACGTTCATCAGACTCAACGATTTCGTTCATTGGGTCAACCACAACATAGACACCCTTGCTTCCTGCACTAACAGGGTAGAGGAGGTAAAGTTCGATTTCCTTTGCATCCTCGGTAGCATCTGGGGCTAAGAGTGCTCCAACAACTTGGCGCATGACGATGCGTTCTTCATCACAGCCATTCTTGCGAATTTCCTTGATGGTGTCTTGATCGTTGACCTCGTCGTACTCACAGAGAACGATTTCAATGTTCGTTGCGTGGACGTTTCCGGTGTTCTGCAAAATGATACCAATCGGGATGGTGGAGTCTACTTCGCTGCTGTAAGATGGCGGAGTGATGATTTCCTTAATTTCCAAATTTGGAGCACGTAGACGAAGTGTGACAATGAATTCGTTGGTGTCAAAGTCATCTCCGCTCCATTCTGGCGAATCATCATGGTCGCCGTTGTTCTCCATGTTTCCGTGCATTGAAACCACCTTCAACCCGAGGTTTCGGGTGTCAAGTTTCGCATTTGTTCCGATGGACACTGCAGCAACAACTGATGCAACTTCATATGGAGCCATCTCAGGGAGGCGGTACTCGTTCAAGTCAGTCAAGTAAACGCAGGTGTCTTCAGGGAATGAAGAGGCAGTCGATACTTCCTCTACACATGCTTCCTCGATAACGACATCAGCACTAATTTGCTTGAGCATGTACCACTCAACACTCCACCCATCAAGCATGTTCATGCCTGGAAGGGTCTGCCAGACCAATTCATCACCGTCACGTTGTGCAGTGTGGTTGTTCATGGATGGGACATCGGGGACGTTTCCGTTGTTGGTGACATTGAACGTGTATCGGACAATCTTTCCTGGTGCAGATGTCTTGACTGCGTTGTCTACCCTCGGGTCCATTGAGATTTGCATGTCGTGGAATTCGTTCACGGTGACAGACAGTTCAATGGTATCACGTAGACGAGTTTCTCGTCCGCTTGAGTCGGGATAGGCTTCTTCTGAATATGCTTGGAGGACGACGGTATATTCGCCAGCGTCAACCTTGTTTGGAACGTTCATGAGAACTTCAAACGCCTGGTAGGTATCGGGCGAAAGTTCCATCAAACCATCGCGAGGGATGTCAATATCCCAAATGACATCAACGCCAAAGGCATCCGTCACACGAGCAAGACGGAAATCAAATCGGTCCGGCCCGTTTCCATCGTTTGCAACAGTGATCGGCAAGGCGATTTGGTCGCCGGGGTTGACATCAATTTCTAATCCGACATCAGGGTCAATACCCGCATCCAGAACATATTCGTGGATGACATTAGTGGATAAGATGACGGAATCCGAAATACGCGGGTACCCTTCTAGGTAAGCCTTGACCGTAACAGCTGGCCCAAGGCCTGCTGTTGCATTGCTTGGAGCGCACACATCGACACTAACTGACTTTGTCACGGATTCATCTCCGCCTGAGATGGTCCAAGGAAGAGGTACTCCAAGGGCTGCGTCTGGATTGTTTGAGGCATCCGTGAAGTCGACATCAACAACCCAGTTCTCAATGGCCCATGCATCCATGTTAATGCCGTCTGGCTTTACTTCGGGTGCACCTGGTGTCACGAAGACAAGGTCTCCGGAATCAAAATTCTTGGTCACATCAATATCGTATGTTGCGCATCCCCCAGGCAAGACGTATGTGCTTCTATCATCGATATCAAATTCAATGTTTCCAGTTGAACGTATGGATACAAAGACACTCAATTCAAGAATATCGTAGGTTCCTTTCTCTACTGACTTAATCGGCTCACCTTCAGACCAGCCCTTGACATAAACCACGAAGGCCCCTGGGTCTTCAGTGGTTGGAACGCTGATTTCCAAGTTCTTGGTTACAGACTGTCCCGGGTCAAGTTCTACCCGTGTTGGGAAATTGATCTGCCATCCGAACGGCAAGAGCCATTCTTGCTGCCCTTCCAAACTGTTCGAATCCCAGAACACGAAAGCGTCATTGACGTTTCCTGTGTTAGTAATCGTGATTGAGAAGATTGCCGTTTGGCCTTGTTCAATATCAGCCATACTGTGCGATGTATCCAAGTTTATTCCGTGAACTACGTCCATCAATGTAAGAGTGGTAATGTCGTTCTGAATTGCTGGGTCCTTGTAGGATTGTGCAGTGACCTTAATCTCACCAAGTTCGTCTCCATTTGCCTGGTAGATCGACGGAGCTTGAACACGCATGTAGAAGCGGATGTCCTCTCCACCTTCAAGGAAAATTGGAGTATCCGGGAAGATGCTTGAATGGTTGGAAGCAAAGTAGAGATTGGCGGTCCAGTTCAATGGAACACCGGAAATGTTCAATCCGTAGGTATCTGCAACCAAGTCCTTCGGGCCAGGTGTAGAATTGTTCATCGTCATGTTGTAGATGGTTTGCTCTCCGGGTTCAATCACGTGATAGAAGGTCTCGCCTTCTTCGTAGTCAAGGTCTACTTGTCCTGTAAGTACGTGAGAGTAACAGATCGTGAATCGGTTGTTGTTTCCATCAGCACCACACTTGTTCGTATCGGACCAAGCAATGTGAGCTCCACTTCCCAAATCGTTGGAAAAGGCTGGAGGCATTCCAATGCTCGGCTGACGCCCACTGTTGGGCCCCAATTTATTCGAATTCCAAGAGGTTACTGGTATAGCCTCCCACGGGTCAAGGGCTGTAAGGCCGTCCCCAGTCAAATCCGTTTGATTAAGACGTACATACATGATTTCCTCATTCGCTGAGGTGTTTCCTGAATCAACCCAAGCGATGTGGACATTGTTCTGATCATCGGTAAGTAATGATGGGAAGACTGAATTTCCTGCATAAGGAGATGCTGGCGGCAGTCCGTTCTTTCCTTCAACGTTGGAGATAGCGATATCGTTAATCTTCTTGATGGCGTAGGTGGACAATCCTTGTTCAGCACCGTCCCAGATACCAGCACCCTGAAGTCGCAGTTTTGTGTAGTAGACTTCGTAATTGGTATCCTTTTCGAATCCGTAATCACGTCCATCCATCCAAGCGATGTGCGTGTTTCCTTGCATGTCTACGCCAATGGAGGGGTGGAAGGAGTATGCGTCGTCAATGGTAACACGCGTGTCATTCACGACAACCAAGTGTCCGTCTGCAGCGGGGCCTGTGTCTTCGATGTAGGATTGCCCGCTAACGGAGTGTCCGTTTTCTCCCGGGACGAACGTAGGGTCGTTGTTCATCTTTGCATAGGGGTCGAGCACTGTCATGTAGATTTCACGAGAGTTGTTGGTAGAAATGTAGACCATGGCTTCAACGAGAAGGGCCATTTGGTTGGTACCGCTTCCTGATGGGAACTCGTATGCTTGGCCACCTGAATCGGTGTTAGCAAGTGTGTTTCCTGGACAGTTACGAGTGTTCGTGGAGACAATGCCGTTTGGGCACTGAACCAAGTCCATGAAGTGAGATTGGATGTTACCCGCTCCACCGTATCCTTGTCCGTAAAGACCGACAGGGATGACGCCTGCAAGAAGACAGTTGTCGTGTGCTTCTTGAATCGCAGCTTTGTCATCGGCTTGTTGGGACGGGTCTCCGTCCTTTGGCCCTTCATCGGAAACTGGGATGACGATCTTTGTCGCGTTTGGGTTCCAACGGTGGTCGTCACCGGTTGGAGGGTTCCCTGGAACGTTTCCTTGAGCGTCTTTCCAAGAGAGACAAGCCCAGTTTGAACCTGGGCCCCAATCTTCTCCAGAATATCCGGAGTAAGTGTTGCCGTTGTAAACTGTGCCTGGAAGTTTGCGAATACCACCGGAATCATCACCGGGGTTTTGGCCAAGAGGCGTGGTTCGTGGGCCTGCATTTTGGTTGTAACCTTGGCAGTTTCCTGAACTAGCAGCACCAGGTAGTGTGTTACCAAGTCCGTAAATGGTTTCGTAAACGGTCATGTTTGCTACTTCAAGCATAGGCTTGATTCCTTGGAAGTAACTTCCGGATGCAAAGTTGCCTCCGTAAACGACTGTGCAAATATCTGCCCACTCGGTGTACATTGAACCTGAAGTGTCAACGATGAAGGCAAGTTCGACTTTACCTCCTCGAGTATCGTCCCAAGCGATTTGGACATAGTCGTTAGCGTCCACGACGACGTCTGGGTGCCCTTTGTGTCCAATGATGGGCGTGAGTAGTGTGTCATCAAACAAGGTGACGATTGCACCGGATGCAATAACAGGTTGAATCATTGAGTAGTAAATTTGAGGTTGATTGAAGAATTTACCAAGTTGATCATAGTTGTCTTCCCACACAATGTGGATGTTGTTTTGGCTGTCGATATCTAGGGCTGGCCAATCTCGATTTTGGGAGCGGCGTTCAATGATGGTGTCATCAATTGCGGTAATGGTCCCATCATCAGATGCGGAACCGTCCATTGGTGTAGTCCAAGGATTGAGGGCTGTGTACATGATGGCGTGTTGGCCCGATTTGTCGGCCCATACAACGTGAACTCGATCAAGTTCATCCACCTTCATGTCCGGATGCCAAATCTTGTGGAGGCCGGGGTTGGTTATCTGTGTGGCGTCAATGAGCGTTTCTCCACGAGGCGAGAGCATCGAATAGTAGAGGTGTTGGTTGTTTCGAGTCCAAACAACGTGAACGTTTCCTGAACTGTCAGAGCCTACCGATGCTTGTGCATCAGACGAGGTTCCTCCGTCAACAATTTGGACGGCTTCGGTAATGACGACTGTGCTTGCTGCGACGCTGACGCTTGCCATAAGCAAGCCGGACATGACGGATAATACCATGAGGGATGCAAGGCTGATTGACTTTGTTTTCTGATTCATATGGCCACCTCTAGTGAAAGAACAGTCAAACGGTGTGTGTCTTCCTACTTAACCGCGTCCCCTTTCGGTCTTATTTATCAAAGCCCAGTGACCCGTTTTCAGGTGAGAAAGCGTCGTATGGGAGTTGAACTCTTCAAGCCCATTCTGATGGGTCAAATCCTGAACCGAAGGACATCTTCTCATCGTATTCAACTTGTGGCGTGTTCGTTTCACTGACATCCATTGGGGGCTGGTTTTGTCCGCTTTTAGCCTTCTTCCAATCGTCTACGGGACCCGGTTTTCCAACACCTGGGCCGTAAGAATACTTAATTTCGTGAATAAGAGCAAGTTTCGCGAGCCAAAGTTTGCGTAGACTGTTCATGAATTCGTTCTTGCTTAATCCGTCAAACCAAATAGGTAAACTCACGTTGAACGCCTGCATTGGGCCTGGTTTCTTTTCCTCTTGATGTCCCATGTGAACCACCCAATCAACGCCAGAGCGAATCAAATGAAGTCTGCTTTCATGAATCCATTCACTCCAGTCACTTTCTTCATCATCCATGTGCTCCTTCATTTCTTTTTGTTGGCCCTCATCAACTCGAGTCATGCTTGATACGGCGACAAGGTCTCTGCCTTTTGGAATCACTACGGCGAACATGTGCCCTTGCTTTCCACCAGGATACCGAACGAGAAAGTGAGCGTTAGCCCTTGGATCGTTTTGTGCCTTTGCAGTTAGGCGCTCTTCAGTAAACCACTGCTTGAGTTGGTCGGATACTTCTTCAGGCGTCATGGAACACCCGAGGACTTCCTCCCGTTTGAACCGAACCCTTAGGAATTCGTCACGGTTTCGTTTGCCTCAAGGAGGTTTTTCAATAGCCGAGTGAGGTTTTGTCGGTCGTCGCCCTTCATCCATCGTCGACGCCATGCTTTACGAGAGTCGACGTAATCATCCCACGTCCACGAGAAGGTCTTGCCACTGAACCAAAATACCGGGAAAAGGGCAAGGTATGCCAGGCTCGCTGCAACAAAACGAAGCATACCCGATTCGCCAAGAGCAATTCGCCAATCAAATCCTACAAGCGAGGTTAGAGATTCATGGAACATGAATGCCGCCCCAAGCCACAATGCTGCAATAAGGGGCCAAACGAGGAGTGACCCGAAGAATGCTGCCAGGAACTGATAACTCGTCCGAGCATCCTGCCCTTCGTCGGTTGAATCGCCAAGAAGGCGGCCCAAGACAACCTGGAATCCCAACGAGGTTACAGAAAATGGAAGGAACGTCAAAAAGAGAAGGGTTCGTAGGAATACTGGCACGATGTGAAGTGGATTTGCACGGCGCAATCCATTGCCAGCTGAATTGAGGTCTCGCCCGTCTAATCCTTGGTTCTCTAAAATTTCGGCAGCTACGGTTGCATCAGCAATGCGCACCCCTTCCAAGGGGAGTGGAGGAAGTGCATTTGAGGGAGTTCTCATTCTATTTTTTACGACACGTGCAGCGTGAACTTCATCCTGCCATGTAGCAAGCGGAGTATTGTTCATTCTGGCCTCAACATGGGCAAGAAGGTGAACGCCTCGATGCTCCTCCCATGAGTCGGTATGTGCGGTAAATGCCGGTAATTTTTCTTGGAGTTTGTCACGAACTGCAAACACCATTTCTGCAGGAGGTTCCACCCAACTGCCTTTGGAGACTGCCTCTACTAACTCATCGGGTATGCTTTCTTCTGGTAGAGCAAGGGGTTCTCCGAACTCAATGTATTTGTCGGTTCGGAAATATTCACGACGACGGTAATGCAATCCTACAGGAAGAAGCGTTGGCATGGGGAGATCATTTGCTTTTGCGAGGGCTGCGGCTGCTAGAACAGTTCGAAACGGCCCGGTTCGGAACCGTATCATGTGCGAGTTGTCGTGGCTCGTTCCTTCGGGGAAGAGAACGCAGCCAAACCCGTGAGTGATTCCGCTGGCAAGGGCTAGAAGCGACCGGCCGTTGATGTGCTGTGCTTCATCTTCCGTGCATCCACCTCGCAACAATTCTGCTTTACGCACAACTGGCTGTACGGCAAGTTTTCGTGTCCACCAGCCCAGAAGAGGCCGAGTCACAAGATCGTGCCTTCCGCCAACAACAAATTCTTTCGGATGGTGAAGAAAAACCCCAAGTGGGTCCATGAGACCGTTGGTATGCCAAGCGCAACACATTGAGCCGCCGCCGCCTTTTTCCAATGGTGCTTCACGGGTAGATGATGTGGTCCTGAATTGGATGGCTGCAACCCGCCTGCACATCCAAAACGCCACCTTCGTCCAGAAATACGAACCCGGGATTGTTGAATCATATGTTGGAAGGGGCGTAGCAAGAAGTTTGTCCATTCGCATGTTTTTAGCCGAAGAAGAAAGGATGGGGAGTGTTTCCCCATTGTGTACCAACTCTTCCTCTTCAGTGACAATCGTGGCCATTACTTGCTCCCTCCTTGTAAATCGGAAGACAGGCGTGCGAGTTCCGAGTGGTTTGGTTCTCCTGCGCTTTGTGGGGGCCACATTGCCATCAAAGTCGCCCCACCGTCACCCTCTGTACGAGGGATGACGTGAATGTGAACGTGGGGAACTTCTTGTCCCGCCAGTGGGCCGTCGTGGATGCAAACGGTGAAGTCAGAAGTGGAAAAATGTCGTCCGAGTATCTGTTGCACATCAGCAACCCCTTCCATCAATGCCCCACGCTCGTCCGAATTCAGTTCACTCAGCCGTCGAACGCTGCGCCGTGGGATGACCAAGGTATGCCCGGATCGCCGAGGGAATATATCAAGAAAGGCAAACCATTGTTCACCTTCTGAAACAAAGTGAGAAGGGATTTCACCCCGCAGGATATTATCAAAGAGGGTCACCATTGTCTCAAGCGAGAACTACGATGTCTTTCTTCATTGTGGAGGAAGTACCCAGTGCCCACCCTCTCCTTTCTTGAGAGCAAGGGTTCCAATTGACCCGAGGTGGTCTACCGTGTTGTGGTGAAGAAGGTCTTCATTTGATGATTCAAAATCGCTTCGTTGGAATGTTCCTCTTGACTCTTTGCGTGCCATTCCCGATTGAGTTGATGCGATGAGCATTCGTACCGACGCTTGTGTTCTGAAAATTTCCAAGAGGTTCGTATTAGCGATGAGCGAAGCTTGGTCGAGATGTATCGACTCTGCAGCGACCGAAGCAGATTCAAGTTTAGTCAAAAGATTGCTAAGGGAATCATGCGTGTAGTCCGAAGTTGCGGCAAGTGCTGCACGAACTGAGGCCATTACGGTCCCACAACGAACAACATGTGTCCCTTCTCCGTCCCCGAGCATTGCTGAAAGGTCTGCAGATGATTGTTCAAGAGAGGATGTCAGTGCATCTGGGGAGCCAAAGGTACGGCCTTTGACCCATTGGCCAGCATGAGCCCCCGCTGCAAGTCCAGAGCATAATCCGTCAAGCATCCTGTTACCCGGTAGGGCGGCTGCCCCATGCATTCCCGTACAGGCTGCATCGCCCGCTGCGTAAAGCCCAGTGAACCAGCGAGCCCAAGTGTTAACCACGCATCGGCCGTTAAGATCCACCGGCAATCCACCAATTGTGTGGCCCGCTAGAGGCTCAAGAGCAACGGTTTGACGATTCATGTCAATACCAGTTCGTTGCTGGACAAGACGGAAGATTGACCCCCACCATGCGGCGTTGGAACCCATTTCCCTTGCATCAAGAACAGGTTGGACTGCCGCTTCAATGGCTGCACAAGCCTCAATTGGACTCATCGAGTTGACTTCAATCGGGGCGCCGCTTCCTTCGTGGACTCGTGCTCCGTCGGAAAGAAGGTCGAGAGGAAGGAAGAGGTTGGTCCCCTTGATGACGAGAGGGTGCTTCATGACGAACTCCATGTCTCGCAGTGGGACGCCAGCCCTGAAGGCCATGTCCATGCCCAAGCCAGAAATTCCGCTTGTATATGCGCCGTCAAAGCCTTCGTCAGCGATGATAACAGCTTTGGATTGTAAGCCAATGACGCGTCCGTTTACCATGTCAAGGGCGATTATCCCGGTTACGGTTTGATTGTTGTGAACCAGCGTGAGGGGGATTTGGTCGCCTCTGCGTATGACTCCATGGCGCATGCATTGTTCTTCGCTAATTTGTTGCAATTCACGAGCGGTGGTACTTCCTGCACCAACGTTTCTTGGTTGTGAATGCCCAAGGGCTTTCCGAACCATAGGAAGGCCTTGTGCATCTCTGCGGAAATTCAAGCCTCGGCGCTCAAGCAAGTCAACGATCTTAACCGCCTTTGCTGTAGTTGTTGACACCATGTCTTGATCAGAAAGAAATTCACCACAACGGATAGTATCCTCGCGATGACTGCGGTTATTGGACTCTTGAAGTGAGGCTGAAAGTCCAGTAAGCGGGGCCATTCCAGGTTCTCCAAGCCCTGTCGCTGACATCAACAACGTGTTGGCTCCTTCTTTTGCAGCCTCGGCGGCAGCATGCAATGCTGCCGGGCCGTCTCCCAAAACGATGACATCCCATGCTTCCATGACTTCACTTCCGACATTTTTGCCGAAGCGTCGGCCCGCCATAAGGAGCGCGCTTCTTTTGTCTGCAAGAAACAGTAATTTTTACTGTCTCTTTTTGTTCACAAATGGGTTTTAGGAAGCGGTTTTGAGGACCAGGAACGCGCTTGTTCCAACTTCTTGTTCTTCTGCCTGTAATGACTGCTGTTACGGTTTTTCACGATGGTTCGTAAGACGCGAGATTCTATCACGACGCCTTCGTCGTCTCGAAGAATAACTTGTACGTAGCGCTCACCCTGTAATTTCCCGCCCCAGGCCACTCCAAGCCATAGAACGACGCCTTTTTGCAGGTATCGCGGGACCCAATCCAGAGCATCGTCTTCACCTGTGGCGTTGAGTTGAACCGAGTGACGTGGAGGGGGGCAAGGTTGGAGTTCAAAGCGATGGTCGCGAACAACCGGTTCGCCTCCCGGGCAAACAACTTCGATTCGTGCGACCGTGGATTTGAAGGATTGGTTATTTAGAGCGATGAAAAGGTGACCTGTTCCCTCCTCACATTCAGAATCCAAGGCGACGTCCATTCTCCAAGGTGAGCGAAGAAGCATGGGCGAGCCTGATAACAGATCAAGTTGAAGCCGCTCAAGAAGCCTGAACGCACTAGGCTGCCAAACTCTGGCGTGTTCTAGAAGGCGTTGAAGAGAGCGCCAGTTGAATTTGGAGGATTCATCGAGTAAAATATCGCTTAATGCATCAGGTCGGATAAATTCTGTCAGTTCGACCATTGCTTTCTCATCGTCAAGCTCATCATTTGCATGGAGATGAAGAATGTACAATACCCGCTCCCATGACTGATCTTTGTCGTAGCCAGGGAGGATGCTGTTTCTAAATTCGTTGAGCCATTCAAGCCATTCGAGGTAAAGGTCGGGGTCGAGATGGAGGACGATGAGTTCCCCCAAGATAGAACCGAGTTGGGTTGGGTGGTGAGTTGGTGCATGGTGTACCAAGCAGGGCATTTTGTCGCCTTGTTGGCGTACTGCGTCGGTTGTGAAATAGGAGTGAAATGTGTGGGCAAAACCAAGGGTCATTGCGACAAGGAAGGACAGGTTCCAAACCAACGAATCTTCAGTAATTACCGTCCCAAGGCCAAGTAAAAATACAGCACTGAACGCCAGTAATGCATTGACTGAGTTATGGCGGCGGACATCTGTTAACCCTTCCAAAATTCGGTCCATTCCAGGTTGAGAGCGCAATGAGAGTTTTCCGCCAATGGCTTCATCGTCAATTTCTCTGAGAGAGATTCTCGCTTGAATGGACTGCCACATTGCTTCTCCAGCGAGAAGTGGGGGGAGGATGCACAGTGAAAGGGGCGCTAGCCAGAACAAAATCACATAGCCGGGATTTGGTGGCGCGGTTTCTGGAAAGAGGACGGAAACGAGAGCAACAATAGCAACACTCAACCCCAATAATAAGCGAAGCAATAGAAGAAGACGCTTGCGAGCAAAGGTGCCGACTTTCATACGAAGTTCTTCTTGCCGTTGCCACTTCTCAACGGTTCGCTGAAGCGGATTTTCGGTTCGGTCAAATCCATGCCCGTAAGGGTCTGGCAGGGCCGCGGCGAGTTCAACCTCTTCTCCCGCCTTCACTTCGCCACCGTACCTGCGTATACATTGTTGAATATGGCTCTTGTCCAAATAAAAAAGCGGGCGTGGCAGGATTCGAACCCGCGATCTCCGGCTTAGGAGGCCGGTGCATTATCCAGCTGTGCTACACGCCCAATCCAATGTGATGGACAATGTTTCAAGATGCTTCCGATGGTTATTGCTCTGCGTGCTCTACGCCGATTTCGGCAACCCGGTGTAAGAACGCTTCAAGTTGAATACGCCCTTGTGCAGAGCGTTGCAAAGACATATCGCAAAGTGACAGGGCGTTCAAGAGTGCCGTTAGCAACTTGGGGTCGAAGTGAGAGCGGCCCGCCGTCAAAAATCGATGAAAGCGATCGACGACCTCTCTTGAATCCATATCGTGTGCATTCATCATTTGGTCCAAAGCCCCCATGGCCCCTTTCAATACTCGGCTGTTTTTCTCGCCCTTCTTTTCCCATCGCCAATCATGGACTCGGCCTCGAAGAGCCTCCTCTAGAATGAGTTGAACTTCGCGAAGTGAGGTGTTAGCCATGAGCGTTTGTACATTTTTACGGTCGTTCAACAAATCTCGTTGTGCGAGCAGTTGAATCATGAAGATGGCCTTCCTGAGATTACCATTGGCTACGTGGGCTACATCCCCAACCAAGCCTAATGCTGAATCGTGTCCTTCTTTTCCAAGGATTGTGTTCAGTCGTTGCTCAATCATGACCCGTGAAAGAGTGGGTATACGGACATGCTGGACTCTGCTGCGTAGTGCCTCAATCATTCTTGATGGAGTATGTGTGGTGAAGATGAAGCGTGCACTTCTGCTGCTTTCTTCCATCATCCTTCGCAAGTACGATTGGCGTGCATGACCGAGATAGTCGGCGTCTTCAATGACGATAATTCGTGACACTGGAGCTCGTCCAGATGATGGGTCGCGTGGTGATTCTTGTCCAGATGGAGGTGGAGTTCCATCGCCTGTGAGACTCATGGAGTGGTCAAAGGCATCAAGACTCGTTCGGCCAGCAAGCGTGTCTTCTGACCCTGAACCCTCTGGACGTAAGAACGCCTCAAACTTGGCCATTGCTCCAGCAGTTTTGGCGAGATCTCGCGCCTGAAGAACGTGTGTTGTCGACGACCAAGCCGGGCCGAGAACCTGTCTACAGACGAGGCGGTAAGCGGCAGTTTTTCCACAGCCTGCCGGGCCTGAAAGTAAGAGGTGAGGGGGGTTGGAGCCAACCGCAGCCCTCTCAAGAGTTTGAATCAAACCTTCTGGAGCGACGAGTTCCGAAAAAAAACGTGGCTGGTATTGCTCAAGCCACATCGTCATAATAACAGCAAATTGACCAAGGTCTTTCAACTCTGCGAGGAGGTGAATTCTCACTCAGCGTTAATGCGCTTGGTGCCGTGACGGCGAAGTTTCATGAAAATACGGGAACCGCAAGCCTTGCAGCTGATTCCGTTTCGCTCTCGATGGAACGATTCCAGGCTTCCACAGTCTGCGCATTTGTAATCTACGAGTTCAACCATAATGTCTCTCTCCATTCACCGCGACCGTGCATCCCGTTTTGAACCTGTTTGTCGCGAACGCCCACTAATAAGTTCGTCAAGAGTTGCAGGAGCCATCACATAAAGCCTACCAGTTTCGTAAAGATAGGCGATTCGAGAACGTACGGCAGAAGCCGTGCGTTGATGCAAACGTGCTATTTCGTTCAAACAGCATTGGCTCTCAAGATTTTCAATAAGATCATCGTCTTCTGAACCAGACCAAGTTTGGCCGCTACGGGGTGACATGTATGCCTCAGCAGTGGTTGCCACCAACCAAGCCGGGCATGAGTCTAATGCGGCTGCCTGCGTCAATGTTCATGTCGGCCACGTCAGCGGTACTGACGAGTTGGTCGTTCACGAACACCCAGGTTCCTGGAGCGCTTTGGGCCTTGTCTGCGATTTCAGCTTGGGTCATGACCACTTCGGAGTGGCCGGACTTGTCTGCGATTTCGACGTTGAAGGTTGGAGCGTTGCCACCAACCAAGCCGGGCATGAGTCTAATGCGGCTGCCTGCGTCAATGTTCATGTCGGCCACGTCAGCGGTACTGACGAGTTGGTCGTTCACGAACACCCAGGTTCCTGGAGCGCTTTGGGCCTTGTCTGCGATTTCAGCTTGGGTCATGACCACTTCGGAGTGGCCGGACTTGTCTGCGATTTCGACGTTGAAGGTTGGAGCGTTGCCACCAACCAAGCCGGGCATGAGTCTAATGCGGCTGCCTGCGTCAATGTTCATGTCGGCCACGTCAGCGGTACTGACGAGTTGGTCGTTCACGAACACCCAGGTTCCTGGAGCGCTTT